>Ga0208644_1000232_pt1 | contig 41313 bp, 51 predicted proteins | sample VirMetDEL_Nov_18_FD_184517 | JGI IMG/M metagenome (GOLD analysis project Ga0208644, IMG submission 184517) | Aqueous microbial communities from the Delaware River and Bay under freshwater to marine salinity gradient to study organic matter... | ecosystem: Environmental > Aquatic > Marine >...
ATTATTAATGAATTTCCATTATTTTTTAATACTGAGAAATTAAATAATACAAATATTTAATCAATAAATATGAATAATGGATTTAAAAATGGAGGAAAAAAATGGAATCTAAAAAATATATAAATAGTATAACTTTATCGGGAGATATAGTTGGTATTACAGACGGATATACAGAAACTAAAAACGATTCGAAATCACTTTATATATTAAAAATAGTAATAAAAAATGATGATTCTCTTATAGAGCTAATATCTTTTGATGATGACGCACTCGAAATCAAAAAAAAGTTAATTAAAGATGATTTTATTATTGCACATTGTTATGTAAAAGGCCGCATTTTTAGATCCAAAGATAATAAAGAATACTATAACTACTCATTTATCATAAAAAATAAATATTCAATCACGGCTCAAAATATACAGTAATTTATGGAATAAAAATGGCCCGACCACTTAAAACAAACGCTGACTACTTTCCGCATATGGGAGACATGAGAAATGACCCGAAAATTAAAGCGTTACGCAAGAAATATTCTCATTTAGGATATGCAATCTGGTGTTTTTTAATCGAAACACTGACCGAATCGGATGATTTTAGGGTTGAATGGGATGAATTGATGATTGAATTGCTAGCGGCTGATTTTGATTGTTCAGTAGATGAGCTAACTAGTGTTGCGTCATATTTGGAAAAGCTTAAATTAATCAAAATATCCGATGATTTTTTGTCATGCCCAAAATTATTAAAATTTTTAGACCCGCTATTATCGAAGCGGGAACGACAAAGAAAGCAGGTTATCGACGACGATAATAGCAACGAAAAAGAGTTATCGACGTCGATAACTCAAAATAAAGAGGTTATCGACGTCGAAAGTACACAAAGTAAAGTAAAGAAAAGTAAAGTAAAGAAAAGCAGCAGTAGCCCCCCCTTACCCCCCCATGGGGGTGCTTCGGCTGCCTTTTTCGAAAATCGAATTTTGGGAAATTTGGATCGGCTAGATTGCGATATCGGGCCAATCAGCACTACTCCGCAAAAAATCCCAGAAATAACAGAGCCGGTACTCGTCCCTGATAGTCAGTGTACGTCCGAAAAAACAGGTTCAGAACCGACGAAAATGTCGACAGAAAAACCCGATTTTGTTTCTTGGATGGCGGATCAAATTACCCTGTTTCGATCTATCGATTACAGGAGCAAAACAGGCGCACAAATTCCAAACAGGATTGGGCTGAACAGGCACCTGATTTCAGAAGCAAACCGAAATCCAGACGAGCTGAATAATTGGCTGATAGAGTTCGCGGATAATGTCGAGGAACTGGAATCTTTCGAGCTTAAAAATAGTAGAAAAACATCCGAAAAAGAACAGCGAGAACTAGAAAAAATTGAGTTTAAAAAACAGCAGGAGGAAGAAAGAAAAATCATAGAACTTTTTGAAAAATTATCGACTAATGAAAAATTAGTTTTCACAAAAAAAGCGTCTCAAGAATTAGGACAATCACCGCATCCGGCAGGGTGGCCCCCGTCTTTTATCAAGAGAATTGCCGCAAGAATTTATTGCGAATCTAATAAAGTTTTTTCTTAAAATAAAACATTAAAAAATATTCAAATGAAAATTATACAACCTGATCTATCCGATTTATTTTTTTTAACAATCAAAATCATAAACCCGAAAATCCTAGAAGACTGTGAACGAGAATATAGATTTCACGAAACAAGACGCTGGCGATTTGATTTTGCATGGAAAGCCCATAAAATCGCCGTAGAATGCGATGGGATCGCAAAGCAAGCCGGTGGGGGGCGTCACAACACAGATGCCGACAGAGACAAAATAAACACCGCTACAATGAATGGCTGGAAGGTTTTTAGATTTTCAGGAAAACAAATTCGAAATGAGCCGGATAAGTGTTTATCTTTTTTTGAAAAGTTTATAAAAGTTAAGAAAATAGATGAATAATCTTTATTCATACGGCGTAACTTATGCTTTAGGGTCTCGATATAGGGCTTTAATAATATTTTTATCATCAATATTATTAGACATGGGCCTATTTATATTTTTGGGCGATAAAAAGCTTTTTATACATCAAGATTACGCTATTTTTAAGATACTCATATCTTTTCAGATATTTTTCTTCACTAGAGAAATTGCGCTATACTTTTCATTCTTAGACGAGGTTAGGCAAAGGTCGGCTTTAGATCAAATATATAAGTTATCAAAAACAAATAAGTTAATAGATTATACTAAATGCATAAATTACAAAAGACGATCATTGAGGCCAAAAAAAACAAAAGAAGATGTTATGCGACACTTAATGGATCTTTATATAAAAGACTCAATTGAATCTTGGAAACCACTTTTAAATGATCTTGAAAATATTGAATCAATAAAAAATTTAGATGATTCAATTGTAAAGTTTAGAAATAAAGTATTTATAAATAATGATGATGAAATATGTAATAAATTGGGAAATTACTAACGCGACAGCTCTAAATACTTAATACAATCTAACTAGATAATTCAGTAAGTTCTATGTCTTTTTTTAAAATATTGTATTTAAGTTCAACATTATTAATATTTATTTTGAATATATGCTTTGAATAACTAGCACTTACAGATTGTATTTTTTTATCTTTTATCATGTTAATAATAGTTACGGCACTATCAATGGCCACCTTGTCTATTGTATTATCAATATAAAAAATAGAGTTAAACGTGCTTTTAATAAACGACAATATTTTATCATCAATAGTATTAGGGGTTATTTTGGCAAGAACAGACAATAATTCAATCAGCCCATTAGCCAAATAAAAATTAAACGATAATTTATTTTTGGAAACAAGCCATAATCCAAACGTTTTGAAGATACTTAAAAATTTAACTAAAAACATATTACATAATTCCTTTTTTTAATAAAATAAGACCAACAGCAATTTGAGATACAAACCCAATGATAATGCCAAGCATCCAAAGTTTATTTTTGTTTGAATCTTTTAATTGATTAGTTACAACATCTTTAAGCGACAAAGATAGTTCATGCATATCGTCTTTCATTGCATCAAGCTTATCAAAAACTAATCTCATCATATCCCTATGATTTTGCTTAATATCTGAAATTTCCCGCTCGTGAATTGCAATAGATTTTTCCAATAAGGCAATCCTAGAATCTGATTTAAAAAAGGACTTTTCATCATTTTCGCTCATGATTATTACTCGCCATAATAATTTGAAAATTCAATATATTTACCAGGCCCAGTACAAATTAATGCTTCGTTTTTTAATGGTTTTCGGGGATGATTACATGATATATGTATAAAATTTTTGTCTGGATAATAAATCACTTGTCTATAGGGGATTTCCGATACTTCAACTACCCAACGAAATACGGCCTCTACATTTTCATCAATAGATATAAAGTCTGCCGCAGAACCATAAAGATGGTCTGACTGCAAAGATCCACCAACCTTTGCGTTTAAAGTTTCATCTCTTAACCAAGATGTTACAATTAATGTACCAAACATATCCCGGATTGGTTGTAAGCAAGACAAAGCTAAAACCTGTGCTTGTAAAATATGGACAATTGTTGGCTTAATATTATGAGCTAATTCAGGATATGAACCCATTACAACAATCTCAGAAATATGAAAGTTTTTAGATAGATCCAATTATAAATTGCCCTCACTTACCCAAGTTCCTGGTGTACCTGATTCAGTGCAAACCCACGATTTAGGTGATCCAATTACAGGGATAGAATTTATGACCCTGTCTCCCAATAACCATGCCCCAGTTGTAGGCTCGCTACTTAAATAAGTTACCAAAAAAGAATCTTTAAACTCATAAACTAACCCAGTTGACCAAACTTTAACTTTAATAAGGTCCTGCGTAATATTTAGAGATGATAGTTTTGATCTTATATCGCCGGGACTAGATTGATTATAGGTATAATAAATACCGTCTTTTAATTCCACATCCGGTTGAGCGTAGCCTGATCCAATTAATGCATAATTACTATCCATGGCAAATGATTGGCTATAACAGTTTATAAATGTATTGTCTTTATTTACAATTAAAGTATTATTAGTTATATAACTTAGTGAAAATGGGGTGTTTGACGGTGTCGCACCAGAAGTTATGGGAAAATCTGAGTCTCTATAAAAAACATTTCCTATAGAATATAACTTAGAATTTATTCTTAACCCGTTAAAATTATAAACTAAATTTGAAATAAACTTATTAACAGGATTTCCCCCCTGATCTGATACAGGCTCGGAAACATTATTAAAAGTATTCCCATTTATTATGTTGTACTTAGAAGTAGCCGCACTTCTAACACCATTCAGTAAATTTATAAATGTGTTTGCCACAACTTGCAATGTTTTATGAGCGGTGTCTGTATATATTCCAGTGTACTTACGACTATTTATACTCGTATAATCTAAAAAAGAAGGGCTACCAGAGGTATCTTTGTGTATTAGTGTATTTCCAATAACACAAGCGTTTTCACATTTAAAGTACATCGCATAGGTATAGTCTGCCCTTAAATTATCATCAAATTCAATAACATTATTTGATACAATAACATTCTTCTCAATACCTGATGTGGTTACCCCTATTCCTTCCTTACATCCACTTATAGTATTGCCACTTATAATATGAAGTCCATTGGCTGATCCACCAATTTCAATCCCCATTAAAAATCCATATATTGTATTGTTAAATGCAACGTTGTTTTCAGATACACCAAAAACAATACCAGAATAATTCCCTTTTAAATTTTTCGCCATTATTGAATTGTTAATTACATGACTATACCCAGTCCATAACTCTATTCCCACATCTTCATACGAAACATTATCAATTTCAAATAAATTAGAAATAAAATATAAGTAACATTCTTTTAATCCATCCTTACCAATACGGCTTCTTATTCCACAGTCTGAACTTGTTGAAAAAAATTCATTATTTAATATATATATATGATGACAGGTTAAATTATCGCTAGAATCAGTAATTCCAAGTGGCCTTTTAGCGGTTTGTACTATGCAATTTTTAACAAAAATAAAATTAGAACCATTCCTAATATCTATAGATTTTCCGTAAGCCGTTCCGGTTGTAACTATTTTTAGATTTTCTATAGCAACATTTTCCTTATTTGCTATATAAAAGGCTCTAGATAATGATGTGGTTATAACACTTGTATATTTATTAATTCCTAACAAATAGTTATTTGAATTTATTGTTAAATATGTTGATATTTTATAAGTTCCAGGAGGGAAAACAATTGTGCTACTTCCGTTAAGCGCGTTTTGTATTGCCAGGGTATCGTCCGTGATACCATCCCCCTTAGCCCCATAATCCTTAACACTGACATACTCATTTAGTTCAGAATTGGTAAAAAGATTTTCAAAGTTAGAATAAGCCGTTTCAGCACTAGCCGCCGCACTAGCGGCTAATGTAGCATAACTTTGTGCGCTAGAAATTTCGCTAATAGTAGGTCCTAAAACGAATGCATCGGCATCACTATTAATAGCAAGAACCTTATTTGGAGACTCTAAGATATTAGCAGGAATGGTATTACTAAATACACTCGATGAAATTGTTTCAGGAAGTTTTATAGCCCTATTTATTTCATCCTGCTGCTGTTGGTCAATCATGATCTGACTATCAAATTCATCCTCATGAATTTCAGGGAAAAAAGCCCCTTGTCCGCGTATGTCCGTTTCTTGCTTTATTTCACGAACACGCCGAATTGTTAGGCTATAGCCAGATGTTAAATTTCCTCCGGTTAGCGTAATAGTCCCAGTTCCGTTCCCATTTAAAGTAACAGTATAATCTGTCCCTAAAACAAGCGTTGTTTCAATATTATCAGTGTCGCGCTGAGTAATAAAAAGATCATTTGAGCTTAAAACTTTAAACGTAAAGTCATACGTACTTACACCCCCTGTCCCGATGTAATCTACCCGACTCACAGAGGATAATATAGTCATATTTTATATACTATACACTTAATGGCATATATTCATTTGCCAAAAAGTATTCTGCTTAATCAATAAAAAATTAAATCAAACAATAACGCTTATTTTCTTATTCTATAATAAAGATCGTATTCTATTTTCCCCATTTTATTTGTTACTTCATCCAGTTTCATTTCCAATAAATATATACGATTTTTAAGTGACTTATTATCTTCTAGTAAATCATTTATTATTTTGTCTTTAGCCTTTATTTCTAAAAGATATTCTAAACGTCTTTTATCAATAATAGCCTTAATATTATCAAACCTAGCATTATAATGAATTTCTAATTCATCTATCCGATGTGAATTGCTATCAGCAAATATCGTTCCATAAAATTGAATTAATATAAAAATTATAAAAAAAATTATTCCATTCACTTAAAATAGTTTATCAATTATTTTCAACGTTTCCCAGTAACTAAACCACGAGTAAAATCAATTGGGCCAGTTGGTTCCGCCTCACCTTCATTAACATCAATCAAATAACCGCTTGATTTTCCTATTGCATGAAGTGGTAATCCCGATAATGCGCCAATAAGAGTAAATGAGTTTTTAAGAAGCGATCTTTTATCAACTTCCTCATCTGGCATAAATGCGTCTGACAATTCTTTAATAGATGTCCCAAGATTATCAGAAAGACTAAATACAGGAGAAAATGAGAGCCTATCATTATAATATTTATCATCATACCTATTAATAACAGACTGTGTTATTGGCCCAATAATAGGCGCCATTGAAGTTGTTTCCTCTGAAAGACTAAACAAAAATTCTTTTGAAAATTTAGAAAACAAGTCCTCGTCATCATCATCGCCACCATTGGATGCAAGTTTTATAGCGGCAATCATTGCAACAGGTAATATCATTGTTTTTAAAGCAAGATAAGTTAATTGTGGGCTTCCATATAAATAGCCCTTATCTCTCCCTATTTTACCGACCTCTGTCTTTAACAAGTTTTTTTTCATAATAAAATAGTTTGAGAACATGGTAAAAATACGTGAAGCCGCAGAACCTGTTTCATACATTGATAAATCTTCGTGATTAAATGTCCCTTGTGTTAATCTAACGGCTTTGTCCGCATTTAAAACGGCTTGTCTTTCTGTCATGTTATTGGATATAGCGTCATTATACGCGCCAATCCATACGATATTATTTACATGCCCTTGTGTAATTTTCTGTAAAATATAGGCATTCTTATCAGCCAGTTTTTTAATCTCCTGGTATTTACTTGGATTAATCGTAATCTCTCTGATTGCATTAGACGTCTCGATGCTAATTGTGTTTTCAAGATTTTTCATAAATAATGATTTTTTACCAATATAGGCATGTAATTTTTCTTGTGAAAACAGATGCCCAGCTTGAACGGCCGCGCCTTTTGCTAATTGTTTCATTGGCACTTTTGAACCGGCAATAATAACCCCAGAATATTGCATTAACGCGTTTGTCACATTCAAAAACATAAAATTCATTCCAATACTTTTTCGAATAAATCTTAAAAACTGAGAGGCTTTATCAGAACCACTTGTATCCGATCTTTGTGATGCGACCCTTTTGATCCAAGGTAAAAGTGAATACTTCATAATTTTATTGTCATAGGCATGAATCGATTCTTTAAAATTACGATTTAATAGTATTTTACCAATGGTTTTAACAGTTGGATTTATATATGTAAATCTAGTAACAGAATCAATATGAGCGGCCACGGTACTCATAGTTAAATCTAATTCTTCGGCATATCCTTCGATCCTGTTTTTAGACCATCCGCTACCGGTATCGGGAAATGATGTAAAATCTCTCGTATCAAATAAATCGTTTTTATCTTCTCTCAATAATTGTGAAATAGAGTTTTCAGGGTCAATCTTAGCCGGAGCATAGCCGCCTTCATATCGCCCAAAAGGTGTATCAAATGGCGTGGCTGTTATTTCATTAAAATAATACCCATAAATATTTTTATGCGCCTTTTGAGCCTCCGGTTTCATTTTTTCAAAGAGTTTCCACAGGTTTTGAATAAAATCATGATCTTTCTTGATAATGACTCCTTCGGACCACATTCTAGATAAAAAGTTATCCCACTTTGACGTGTCTAAAATTCCATCTTGATAGCTAGCCCATCCATGGCCCATGAGCATTTTAAACTTATTACTATCATTTCCGATATGTCTAAGCGCGCCAATTAGTTCGGCCCTGTTTCTAAACGTGTAACCGTCTGGGTATTTCTCGCTAATAAGCTCTTTAGCATGAATTGGCAATTCATCAAAACGATCCTTCATTCCATCCAATAGCGCTTTGTATTCTTCCAAAAATGCATTGCGCTTGTCTCGGTAAACAGCGGTGGCCTCCATTACGGGCGTAACAATATACTTTGTATACACTCCGTTTAAATCGCCTCCATCCAAGTAATCCGCAAGACTTTCAACCCTTGTGGTGGCCGCATCTCCTAGATGTAAAAGATCAACTAAGAAATTTTTACTTTTTTTATTAGATATTGGCTTAAGCTCTTTAAGCCTTGATGCCAATTCGTCTATTACTTCATCACGTTCTAAACGCTCACCATTGATCTCAACTATTTTTTCCTCTCTCGATAAATGCCAAAGGGCTTCAATTGTATTATTTAAATCTTGAAAATCATCATAATTAAGCCGATCATAATTTTGTGGCTTATCTAGCGCGGAGTTAATAAGCGGGTAGATGCTTTTATAGGTTGTGGGATCATACTCCCTTATTTTTTCTACATACGAAAATGCTGACTTGTCTTTTTCGCCAAAACCATATTCTGCAAGTATCGCCTTTGCGGCATTTACGTAGTTCATTTCACGATATTTAGCGGCTTTTTTATCCGTTTTAACTACCTCATTAAATCGATCCAGTATTTTATCAATATTTTCTTTAGCATTTGTTGCTTGCTTAAATAATTCGCCGTTAATCATTTCAATTCGTTTTTGTTCAAACGAAGCATCAATGTTACCCTTTGATAACTGGATACCGGCTTCTCTTGCCGCATTTTTTTCAGCCCTTAAATATACATCCGGCCGTATTTGATTTAATGGTGTTTTGGCTATTTTATCTTTTGCATATTTTTTAGTTTGGATATTGGATGGGACACGACGCCCAACGTTTTTGATTGCGTCTTTTAAAACGTTGGGAGCTTCGTTTGCCAACCAATTTAACTCAAACTCCAATATGTCTGAACGAGCGTCATCATGAATATCCTGTATTATTTCTTGTCTAAATTTCTCTTTATCATTTTCAAGATTCGGGTATTTTTGTTGCATCCGTTCGTCGGCGACTCGGTTTATATGAGCTTTTATAGGCTCAATGTTTTGCAGGGCTTCAAACATTTGCTCAATAGATGAATAATCGTATAGGTCAGCAATAATATCTAATGGCTGACCATATGGATCAGTCACACCCCTTGGTAGGGATTTTATTGAGTTTTTCGATTTCTCAATAGCAAAATTAGAGTTTTGAACTCCTTGTCCTTCAATAGATCTTTTAGTTTTTTCATTATCAATTCGTTTTTTTGCATTTAATATTTCCCCAACGGTTATATCTTCAATGACGATCTCGTCTTTTGGTAATCTAGTAAGTAATTCTAAGTCACTTTGGCTAAATTTGTTATCAATTAATGTTTTGATTTTATCAATTTGAATTGATTCAAGGTTTTTAAAGTAGGAAATTTCATCATCATTAATGTAGTCGTAATGAAGCATTTCAATTAATCCTTCTTGCGCCTCAGTTAATTTTTGACCATTTATAAATTTTTCTAAAGCGACAATACTTTCATTCTTTTTATACCCTTTATTTTTAAACCACTCCGGAAATGTACTTGCAATACCTCCAAATTTTCCTCGCTTACCTGCTTGTCCTTGAGATATTGCATTAAGCATAAATTCAGCGTCTTGTAATATTTCTGGCTGATAGGTGTCTCTAGCTTGATTAACAAAATACCGCATAGTTTCTAGCTTATTTAACTTTAATTTAACAACACGCCCATCTTGAATTATTCCATTTTGAAGGCCGCTTAATAGTCTATAATCACGGCTATCGAGCAATTCATTTTCAACATCTTTTTTAATTGAATCTAGCTCATCTTTATACCAAGTTTCCGTTTTCTTTTTGTAGTCTTTCATCAAATTAGCAGTTATTTTAGCGTTTATTTTATCTTTGTATTCTTGTCTTAATTTTTGGTACTTATTTTCATTTTTCCCTAAACCAATTTCTTCCCCAATTGGGATATTAAATTCAGCAATAGTATTTTCAATTTCTTGATCAGTTGCAATAAGTCGATCAAATACGCCTCTTACATCATCTGTAAGCTCAACATTTAATCCGCTTAGTGTTTTATAAATGTTTGTTAGCCAGACTTTAAAGCGAGTAAATATACTTCTCAACGCGGTAGATGGGGCTTTGCCCTCCATAAGGTATGCCTCAAAACCACGCGCAAATTGTTCATGATGCTCAGTTGTGATCTGCTCTCTCGACTCAACCCCAAACCAATCCAATAGGGTTTGATAGTCGGACTTTATTTGGCTTCCGTCTTTTTCTGTTTCGGATAGAGTCCCTAACACTTCCAAGAAAAAGTGGCCGGTTTCGTGTAAGAATGTGGATAGGTCAGCATCCGCCAAAAGATCAATGTTAAATTCACCGTTTCCGAACCGGAATGCTCCGATTGGTTTCTCTGGTATTTTAGTATTGTCGATTACTTGGCTTCCATCACTAAACTTAATAACCACCGAAGCATCGTCTGATCTCCATAATAGTGCAGGTGAAAATCCACGGCGCTGATCTTCTGTCAAACCTTTCCTTTCTTGAGTATCTCTCGCCTCAATTTCCCCTGCCATGTTGTAATAGGTTTCAAACGCTGTTTTACCAAATGAAACGCCTTCTTTTTCTGCCTCTTGGAGCACATAAATAATATTGGCGTACTGATTCCAAACGTCTTCTGATTGCTGGGAATAGTAATCATCTCTAAATTCCTCAATATTCACATTTGGATTGTTTTTCTTTTCTTGTTTTAAAGCATTATCAAAACCCGTTTTGTCATGAAGATCGATTAAATTGAATGTAGATTTACTAACAAGATCAACTTTGCTTTCAAATTGTGATGGACTACCCCCAGAAGCAAACCCCTCAAACTCTTGTATCAAATGTTGAATTTCATGAATAATGGCTATTTCTTGAGTCTCAGTAGTTTGGACTTTGTTTGGATCAACAGAAATAGTAAATCCATTCTCAACTCTTGCCAACGTATCCCCTGGTAATGATTCTGCTGAAACAATGATGTTTTTTAAAAATGGATAAAACTCGTATAACGATGGGTGTTCATATACGTCAGCAAGCAACAAAGTATCACCTTCTTCAAGCTCAACCTTCATACTTGCCTTAGAATCGTCTATCTCATATCGCCATTTATTATCTTGGCCTTTAAACCAGCCTGTTTTCTCTCGAATATCAAACTTATCAGACCCTTGATCTTCTAATTTTCTAGCGTCTTGAAGTTGTTTTATTGGCGCATTCTGTGAACGCTCGCCGATATACTGGAACAAAATCCTAGGGTCGTTTGGGTCAAACGTGCCTCGGTTGTTTACGGATTTTATTTGTTGTGGTTCAAAAGTAATATAAAAATTTTTACCAGACTGCATGACATTTCGAACAATAACACCATCATTTTTTGATTTTGCCTTTATTAAATTTACTTCATCAGGCGTTATCCAAAAGTCAACATACTTTGGTTTTTTCATTCTTAAATATACTGGCTTTACATTGGGAAGACTTTCTTTTCCAGGAGTCAAAACAGTTGAATATTCTGATGCTTTTTCTGGGCTGTCTGTAAACCATGAGATTCCTTTAAATTCATCAAATACTTGGTCAGTACCATGATAAACAACCAAAGGCTCCCCATTCTCATCAACTACTTTAGAGTCGCCAAACCAGTTTTTAAATTCTTTTGTCTCAGTGACCTTTTTGCCGGAATCAGCAAATTGGTCTAAAGGTGTCGAATTCGACACCTTTTGGAATACTTGTTTAATCCCATCCGTTACGTTTTTAATAAATGATTTCGACTGTTCTTTATTTAGCCTATTAATGTTTGGATTAAACCGTTCAAATAGTTTTACTGGATCGAATCCGACTCTTTCTCCCAAGCTATTAAATGCACTATCCCAAAGACGAGCATAAGAATCCGCTACTTTATGACTGTATCCGGCGTCTTTCAGTTTTTGAGTTAGCTCGGATTTAACCGTCTTTTTTTCAACGGATGGTGGTTCTTGAGCTATTGGATCTTGTTCAACTGTCAAGAAATCCTTGTCAGTTGCTTGCTCAGTTTGATTACCTTCTTCATCGAGTCGCTTAATCTGTTCTTGCCATTCCCTCGCGCTCATTTCCATTGGATCTGTTCTGACCTCTTGAGAAAGAAAGGTCTTGTTTTCTCCTGCCCCAAGTTTTTTGGATGTGTAATATTTAGCCGCTGGGATTGCAATATCCTGGCCTTGTTCTAGCGCATTTTCAAACTCGGTTGTGTCGCCAAAAATTTCAGCCACAATATCTTTTGGATCAATCCCCTTGCTTTGGAAATAGGTATTAAATGATTTGGCATCAATATAAAGGTACTGATCTTCCGCTATTGAATCGATTATTTCATTAACTGATTCCGGGCTTGTTTTCGACATGTCCATTGATTCAATAACATTACCAATATTTTCAACTTGTTTAGCTTGTTCAAAAGATTTTTTTGCAGATGAATATTCTATTGCTGATTGTGGACCGGCGGTAAATAATGCTAACCCACCACCGGCTTGAGCCCCTGACTTTCCAGCACTTAACATTTGATTTAAATTTTCTTCACTAAATATTTTTGAAAGATTTTCTAAATTAAATTCTTTATTATCTGCACTAATTTGCAATAATTCTTTACCTGCAACTGAAATTAACTCCTGTGTAAATTCAGTCGCGCCCTCTGTTGCCGCCGATCCAATAACCTTTTTCCCTATATTTCTTAAAACACTTTTAAGAAATGAATCTTTCGTTTGTTTTTTTATTATCTCTTTTACGGCCTTACGACCAACAATTTTTTTTATAGAATTAAGGCCATTAAAATCCGTGGCTATTTTGTCAAACCCGACCGCCTCCAATGTGCCATTAATCACCCCTACCGCCAAAGAGGCCCCAACCGCTAGTTCACGGTCAATTTTATTGCCATCGGCATCTACAATATTTTCATACTCAAGATAAGCAAGGCTCGCCTCTAAACTTGCGGCCTCAAATCCAACCCCAATACGCCACCCCGTTACGGCCCCAGCAGCAGTACCTACGCCAGGAAGCATACTTCCAACGGCGGCCCCTGTTGTAAGTCCAACCCCTCCCCCTATTGTTGTTTTTGCAAAAATTGGAACTTGATTAGATACTGCCCCTGGAATCCCTTCAACAAATCCATCTATTTCATAATTAGGTTGCCTGGATAACTCATCTTCAATAATAGATTGTTTTTTTCGCTGTTCAGGCGTTACCCTTCCCAATAAAGCGGCCATGCCTATATTTGATAATTCAATATTTCGCTTTCCTTGATTAAATTGATTTTTTATATTACCAATTTGACGGTCAAGATATGAAAGTTTATTGATATCATTTTGGGCGACTCCAACATTATGAGGACTTTGAGACATCCATTCAGTTAATTTAGGTGATGATTTCTGCAATCCTTCGAAGTCTATCGATTTAATTTTTGTTTCACGATCTACCATATCGAGGTTACGCTCGATAAGGTTCTCAGATAATCCCGTGTTTTTCTTGTATTTGATTATTTTTGCTGAACGTTCCGGCGTTGATTGAATGCCATGTTTGACTGAAAGATTATATTTTTTTTCGCCAGGTACAACAAACGCATCATATTCGCCCATAGATTGCGTATTTGAATCTTTAGAGATGTTTTGCCCAACCTGTATCATTTTATTATTAAATCCTCATAATCCTTATTTCTGCCAGCAAGATAAAGTACATATAACTTTTTAAGTTTTTCCTCACTATAAGTGGCGTTTAAAGCTCGTGTTCTATCCGATACTTGTTTAATAAAATCGTCTGGAATATCTTTTAGATCAACGTAGGCTTTTTTAAGTTCACTCTCTGATAATGTTGAGATAGGTTTTACAGGATCTTTAAATAAACGTCTTACAAATACTTTCTTTATTAGCTCGTCATCAATAATTTTTTGCTGCTCAACCGCATCAGGTTTTCGTTTATTAATTCTTTCAAATTCTTGAAAACGTTGATCTATAACAGACTCCATTTTATGTAGATTGTTTTTTAAATTATCTTTCTTTGTACCATCTTCATAAAGCCCATTATCAATAAGTGTATTTTTAATGCGTTCTTTAATAGTAAAAAATCCATTCACGGGTTCGCTTGAGCTATCTTGTTTTGCACTATTCCATATATCAACCGCTTGCTTTCTGTGCGCCTCTGTCATTCCAGACCAATAATAAGCATAAAATTCCGACTTATTTAGCTTTGAAATTTCATCAGGTGACTTATTTATAAAATCAACCCACTGATTTACGTCGTCAGTTCCTGGATCATTAATTCTCTCTAGAACAAGACGTTCCTGAGTTCCTAATTTTGAGTAAACGGACGGCGGGATAATATCGATTGGACTTGCGCCTTTGTTTTCTTTCATCATTTCAAATGCATTAAAAAACATATTATCTTTATCTTGTTGCTCAAGATCATTTAATTCTTTAAATCTAGATTCAAGACGTGAAATAATCATATCTTGTAACTCTGGGTTTTCTATTTTTCGCGCCTCTGAACGCGCTTCTGTTAGTGTTGATACTTTTGCCATTATCTTTTCAGTTTGTCTCTGAGACTCACCGCGCAATGTGCCTGTTTGGAGGCTTTTTTCAACAGAGGCAATATCCTGTCCGGTTATTTGCTTTTTAATCTGCTCAAAATACTGTTTTGCTAGCATATCTTGATCGTTATTTAGCATTCGATCAATTACGGCCATATGCGTTTGGCTTACCGATGCATTGATTTTTTCTTTTATAACATCCGATGATTCACCATTTCGCTCACCATTAGCTTTAATTAGGGCTGTTTGTATTTGTATGTTTTTTTGAATTGTACCTGGATTCGCGTAATTCAGAACGGCATCATTTAAAGATTCATTTAATGCGGTCCGTGTATTCTGATTATCCAATTCGATCGTTTCGGCGTACACATGCTTTTGAATACTTGAATCAAATTGGGATTCTTGATCCAGGCTCATTTTTTTAAAAATGTATCTTTGCGTGTCATTATGAAGCCCCGACTCAAGCTCATCAATGCCTTTTTTAAATTTCTCTCTAAAATCATCTTGAGCTTTTAAAGCGTTTTCGCCTTTTTTAGTTTGAAGCCCTGATTCTGGGTTATAGATAAGATCGTTTTTTAATTGGACAAGCTTACTAAATGCACCGGTTGTAATAACGTCATCAGCCTTTTGGTTTTCATCTTCAAAATAAGAGACCGCATTATTAACAACTTGTTGAGTTGATCCACCACCAAAAGCCTCTATATCATTTGGCGCACTCATCCTAACCGATGGGGTTGCGAATTCGTTGACTCTTGTTTGATAACGTGGGACCGTTGGCATTAGGCTGCGCCTCCGGCTAAAAATTTAGATTCTTTATCCATTTGCCTTGCAACTCGAATACCTGCATTAGCCAATGTATTTCTTGCACGATTTTTCGCCGCTATTGACTCCATATTCCCAGCTGATTTTAAATTCATGGCCTCTGCCTTAAAACCCCATGCCTCACGCCAAGCGTTATTTCTAGCGGTCATTGCATCACGAGTAGATAGGTCGGCGGTATCTGATTGAATATCTAATGCCGTACCATTATCCAATTCTATGCCCTGAGCCGCCAACGCCGTTCTTTGTGATCCAATTAACTGTCGTCCTTGTCGTTTGATATCGATTGCCGACCGCTCGCCTCTTTTTAAAGCGTCACTTGCCTGTAAATCAGCAAAACGAGCGTTTGTGTCATATATGGATTTTTGATAGGCTCCAAGCGCCATTTGTGATTGATATTCGGCTACGCCTCCGGCTAAAGTTAACGCTTTTTCTCCCATTTCAAATCTCCTATCTTATTGGATATAAACCAGACGGCGCAATTGCTAATATGCTTATGGGTAGTGGGTCTGTATTGCGAATGCAAATGCTCCCATTTTTATCCCATCTAGGTTCAATCTTAACTTCAATAACGCCCGTTTGTAATCGTATTGGATCATCGTAAGTTTCATTGTTTCGAATTTTAATTTGCGTTAATCCAGTAAGCGAGTTATCAACTTCCGGCAATTCTGAGCCGGCCCACATGTCGCGGGTCGATTCAACTTGGACATTTAACGTTGTGATAAGCTTTGCTTTTCCCGTCATAGTCTCAGTATTGATTACATCGATATCAAGTGTTTCAAGATCTGAAGTTATGGGTAATCCAGCATGAATGACAGGATACGCGTCATCCAATTGAGCTGTTCCATTTGTCACTACGACCTGATTGTATGATGGGTTATTTGGATTTGCTAAAACAAATCCGCTCCCTAATATACTTATAGCCTTTCCTTCCAAATGCCAGAGTCCAGATATTTGATCTACAGCACGGCTCCAATTTGATATTGCGACATTTTTAAACGAATCAGAAACAGTTTTATGTGGCGTTCCGGTCATTACAGTTGCGCTTGTATATCCTGTTAAACTAAATCGTATTACATTTCCATCATCATTATAAAGCCATATTGAATTGCCTACATCATCCGAGCTAAAAAATGATTCACTTGATGTGATTGTTAGTAATTCTTCATATGTCCAATCATCACCCCCAGATAGTGTCATTGTGTGATTTGTGTCAGTATTTCGCCCGTCATACGTTAAAGCGCAATCCATCCCGATATAATCCACAATATCGGCAACACGTCGTTGTGTCATTCGTTCGATATACCGAACTGTTTTTGAATCAATGGTACGTTTAATAACCATATAAACAGCATCCTCGTTTCCCTCCGGTACACACACTACATTTTCGACAAAACCGTCAAAATCATGTCGATGCCAAGCCACCATCTCATGCTCAGGTATATAAGTTAATCCGATCAATTTCCCATCACTTCTAGCCACCCAGATGATTGATTGTGGAGATTGTTGATAATCCATATCAAAAATCGTATACCCATCAAATAGATGTGATGAAAAAATAGTTAAATCATTACCCATATATCCATCAATCGTGTTATCAAATTTTAAATCACGAATAATAGAACCTCGTGCTTGAACAAATATAACGTTATTTCCAATTATTATAGGGCGTATTGAGCTACTTCCATAAAATGAATATTGCTTTAAATTTATATCAAATGGAGTGATGATTCCGGCCCCATTGCCTTCTACGGCCCATTCGCCACCAGAAGTTAAGATGATTAGGCGGTTAATATCGATGAGGTGTTGAATTGAATTGACCTGGCGTCCTGCGATTGTGAATGATATTGCGTCATCGTCTTGTGTTGGCGAACTTTTTGTAAAATTGTTATATTGGCCGGTACGCGACATATCTACTTTTTCAGTATTATTATTTGTATTTGCAAATACCAAACGCTGCTGTACATACATTCCAACACCCGGATAATCATCACTTGATGAAAATGGATTACGCTCAGAAGGTGGCGTATCTGTTACATCTGGCGAGGTACCAACATCGCTAAATGATGTTTCGCCGGCAATTCCGATAAACCCATACACGCCATTTAATGCACGGTATACATTGTATTCACGGGCGCCGCTAACGGCTGACCATGTGATTGAATGCGGATTAGAGGTTGAAGGCTCGGCCGCACTGTCTACGCGTATGTATGTTCGTGCCACACTCCCTCCCGATGTGAATGTGGTATATGCACTGCTATCAACTCCGTTCAATGTAAAATTATCAGAATCAACTTTAGTTATGGAATAGATCCCGTCGGTAATTTCTACCATACCTCCAACTCCTGATATGTATAACTCGTCATCAGTTGAATACCCATGACTTGTCACGGTTATTTGTGCTGGGTTTGCCTTTGTAATAGCGGTGATAGTTCCTTCGGCTTCATATCCTGGCAATGACTCCTCAAACGTTTCGTTTGCAATTGCCGTAACACGGTATCTATATGAATTTGAACCAGAAGACCCCGCCGATGCCACGCCGCCTGTTGGTCGGCTTGTGTTGGGTGTAAATGAATACAGATCCAACGACCAGCTTGTATGGCCTAATCTACTTAGCTTTATTTGTGCGTATGAATTATGGGTAAGTGTAATAACATCGCCAGACTGAACAAATTTAATGTCTCTAACATGTGATGTAATGTAAGGGCTTTCTAACTCATATATTTTCTCACAAGTCCCACCTGAATCGTATTCGCCAAATTCAGAAGAATCCACATCTGATCCATCCATATATTTGATTTCAAATGTGTTAGTGTCTACATTGGCAACCTTAAAATGACGTGTATTGATTTCCGTCATGCCTACTACCCCACTTATGTATACTTCATCGCCGTTTGAATAACCATGACTAGCGGATGTTATGACGGCTGGGTCATCATTCGTAATACCGGTAATTGTCTTGGCTGACTCTTTAAGCAAAACACCATTTTGAATCACACGTATATACTGGTTTCCAAATTCCAATACATAGGTTTGATCCGAATTGAATATGAAAGGGATAAGCCTAACTTGATTAGATGAGTTGGCCACCTCGCAAACGTAATAAGTACCAGGTCTATTAGATACCCCCCCATGGCGCATTACCATAAAATTACGGCATTTTTTTAATCCTGTTGAATATTTTACGGTGTCTTTTCTTCCATAAAGTGATGGTGCCAATTCACCGCCTGAAAAACTTAATTGATTAAGTGTAATCATTCTCTAGCCCTAATAAATTCGCTCTCTGGCATTTCATCAGGTTCATTTGCCATAATGCTATTTTTTTTAGCCATTGCAATGTGGTACTCGTAAAATTGGATGGCCCTATCTGCTAACTTAAAAGGGTCACCCGTTGCAATTGACGGGGCTATATAAGCCGCGATTCTAAACGATAATGCAATAGCAAAATCTATTGGAAATAATGACTCATTTTCAACATTGTAAATATATTCAAGCTCCGCGTTTTCTTTATCAGTGTATATTAACGGCCCTGATTCATCGTAAGCAGTAACAAATTTAACTCGGCTTTGTTTTGTGTCATTTCTTATACCGCTCAAAATCCGTATTGCTTTTATACAATTATTAGGAAGTCGATACGAATAAAGCCATTCTGAATTTGGATTTTCTTTTACAAGCCCTAGTGTTGTGATAGTTTTTGCAAATGACCACGGAAATTCAGATAGTACAGACTTTACCGTATCGGCATAAAATGATCTGCAAATAGACGCTTCTTGGGATGCCTCGGTAAGTGATGCGATTCGCTTAGATGATCCAACGTGATGCAATGCCATATTGCATATTGATATAGAGGATGTACTCATTATTCTGCATCATCTTCTGTAAATGATGCGAAGGATATGCCGTACGGGTCCCAATACGCTGTTCCGTCTATTGTCTTTAAGAACGAATAGCACTGTAGAAGTTCTGAAGCACCTTCAGCTAGCACAAGATTTTGTCTTAAAAACATATCATATAGGGGGAGCATACGCTTAAGTTTAACGTTATTTCTCCCCTCAGATGGAGGGGTGTTCAATGTCACAGTATACGTGACAGCATCTTCATTTAAAGTTAGAGTGTAATCTTGCCCTTCTCGAAGCACATTACCATCTACATCAACGTGTAAGAATCTGTTTAAAGATAACGATTCTCGTGTTGCGTAAGCATTTGCTAATGTTTTAGTTGATACAAACTCCGTTGTTGAACCGTCTCCGCTGAAAACATCTTGACCCTGCTGCATTAGAAGTTTGTTGCTTAGTGTATATACTATCGGCCTGCCTCCAACTTCTATTCTTGCCGCACCTTTTTTCCAGTCTCTTTTGCTGTTATATGCTGACACATTTATGTTCAAAACTTCGTCTGCGATATTATGATTGGTTGAGTCAATTACACACCAAACGTTACCCGCTATATCCGTTGGATTACCTGACACGTCCCGTATTGTGATGTCCCCAGCCAAGCCTCTTATACTATATCTACCCATTTCTTTCTCCTTTAATTTGACGCATACGAGACCCAATTAGTACCGTCTGATATTAGTAGACAAAACTTTCCAGGCCCCCCAAGCAATAGTGATGCGCCAGGTGTTGCTGTGTATATTGGTACAACATTGCTTGACGCACTTACGACAGCATGTACAGAAATATTTTTAAAGCGTAAATGCCGGCCAGGGGATGCCGATGCACTTGGAAGCGTAACCGTTATTTCCGACCCGGCATTACACACAAAAGCGTAATCATCTACACCAACCGTGAAGCTCGCTGTTTTTGTTACGGCAGGTTGAGAGTGGTACGTTTTATCAGTGTGACTTTTAATTGAAACGTATCTTTGATTCCCCGACGTATCTTTGTAAGAGAATTTTAAACTATTGTTTGATTCGTCTATAAAAGGATAACACGAGGCGTAAGACGTATTGCTAAGCCCGTTTTTACCGTATGCGGCGGTACCGTATACTAAAGCGGAATCATGTATGTTGTTGGTAGGTAGGGTTAATACTGATTTATCCGCGTAAAACTGCTGACCGGCAATATATTTAGACGTACCGCCGTCATATATCCCAATCGACACATCGTTTAGCTTCGATTGAATATCTATTCCGGCATAGCCGTCTGTTCCGCTTCCATCCGCTGTAGATGATAATGTTGTGGTTTTACGCGTAGAGTTGTAGCTTAATTCTGTTTTATACATTAACAGATTAGCCGCTGCATCCGCTGTAGTGTCCCCTATCTGTATGTCCCCTCGAACGACCAGCCCGTTCGTTGGAGCTGTCAAGAATGGACTTCCTATGCCTACTCCCCCGTTCACATCCAGCTTGTTAGTAGCTGTTGTGACTCCGATGCCGACGTTTCCGGCTGGCGATATATTCATCCGGTCGAGACCTGCAACCCAAAAAAACGCACCTCTGTCATCAGCATACCCAACGGCTGAATGGTGTGTCTCTCCGGCGGTAAGTCTTGAAAAATATATCTCAGAAGGGGCAGGTCCAGCTAAATACGTGTTTTCTACTGTTATGTGCTTAACGCCACCCCCTTGTTTTACGTGAAATAATCCAAAGGGGGACGTTGTTCCGATACCCAGCGAGCCCTCTATATATGTATTGCCTGATGTATTGCTTACAGTAAATTTAGAGTTTATGTTCAGGTCCATAAACATATTCACTTTTCCAGCTGCAAATAACCCCGAACCAAACCCAACGGCGTAACCGTCATCAATAAAATTTGTACTTGCTAAATACTCAACCGGTGTCGTTAAGCCGACGGTACCTCCGTCAAATGACAATACACCTCCGGTTGGTGCTGAAATAGCTAAACTTGGCGTATTTCCAGATGTTAAACTCAAAAATGTTCGATATGTAGTATCATCAATATCGTATGCGCTTAGTGAATATACATCGTTACTGCTTAATCCCGAACCTACAACGACTCCGTTGAGCATCGTGATATTCCCTGCCAGTGATTCTGAATATCGTCTTATTTTTTTTGGCATTATTTTTTATCTTTTTCTTTAGATATTTTCTTTGCGGACTCTAATTGAATAAGCGTATTTACAAGCAGTTTTGCCCCTTCAATATTCACTCCATTAAATTGAGCAGAGCTAAGCACTGTTAGCGTGTTTTTAAGAAGTTGTTCAGATATCTCGTACATTTTTTAATCTCCTATTAGGTGGCCTACAGTCATAGGCCACCCATTAAATAGATAGTGTTACGCGTTAGGAATTAGTTTGATTCGACCGTTAAATTCTTGCCCAACTGTTACTTCGATTTTTACATCTCCGCTTGATTTAACTTCATAAGCCATAACGTCGCCAGTTACTGCAATGTAATTAGTTCCGTCATCTTCCTCGACTAATATTGTGAATTTACCAGCCGTTAGCCCGTGAGTTGTTTGTGCCAACGTATAAACGCCAGATGAAAAATCACCACTAACAAACGTATCTACATGTGGTTTTGCGGCCGTTGCAATTTGAGTAAATCCAACCCCACCATCTTTAATCTGGGCTGTTCCAGAGTTATTAGTTAAGGTCGCGTTATCAACCGTAACACCGGCTCCGTTAGCTCCTAACGAAATCGGAACAACAGTTGCCCCGGTTGTAGAGTCTGGGGCGATTTTTAATCCTGATGAGTTTTCAATCCCACCATTTGATGCAAGTTGAACCGCCGAACCGGCAACTTTGTTAGCGGTAGTAATTTGATTAAGTTTTGAATCTGCAATCGATCCGGCAAGCATTGCATTGGTAATACCAAGGGCTTTTACTTGAACTGTATCCGTTGAAATTTCGATTGAGCTATTATCAACGTTTACGGCAAGTGCAGACCCTGCACCACCAGTTAAACCGGCACCGGCCGCAGCGGCTGAAATTCGTAGGTTGTTAGATCCATCGTCTTCAAGTCCAGAACCAGCGAAATCTGAAACGTCCGCAACAATAGCTCCACCAGTGATATCTATACCATCTCCGGCGGTGTAATTTCCGAAAGATGAAACCGCAAATGTTAATTCTGTTGTATCAAGTGTGATAGCTGAATTTGTAGTCAAAATAGCACGCTGACCTGAATGTGTACCACCAAGTATCCACGTTTTCATTCCATAAGTGACTTTTGCGTTAGAATTAGCATCTACAGAACGAGATGCGGCACCTGATGCTACAACAACATAAATACCATTTTCCTCTGGATTTGTTTGCCCGTATAGTAATACTCGATCCCCTGTGCTTACTACATAACCATCGACAGTGTCGCCGTCTTGAAGTTCACTTGAAATATCCACGTTTGTTGAAGACGCAACGATAACAGGGTCTTTTGTATCTTCATTTAAGAATACGGCGTCAACATATCCCTTGCTTGCAGCGTCACCGCTATCAGAAGGAGAGGCAAGATTTGTAATAGTATTGCTGTTAGCGTCAATATTACCGGATAATTGGTTATCAACCGATCTAACATCTTCAAGTGTTAAAGCCGCGACATCCGCAGATGTAGCGACTGTTTTTACACCGGCCCCATCCTGATACTTAATTACATCCCCACTTGTGTTATACCAAATTTCAGCCTCAGACCGGCTACCTTCCGATGTTGATTGTTCTAAAACTAAATTTAGAAGTTGGTTATCATTAATATCCTTTTGTATTCTTTGCTTTTTTACTGGCATTTTTTTAGCTCCTTTTTTATGTGAACTAAAAGTGGATCAGGATCTTGCCCTGTCGTGTTTTAGTATATTTCTAATTTTCCGTTAAATTCCTGTCCGGAATCGACGGTAATAGTGATGTTCCCGTCCGCGTCTTTTATGATAGAAACCGTATCTGAATTTTCTTGAAATGTGTTATCTCCAAGATCTTCATAAGACTGGACAATACAATCAGCTCCTTTGTTGTGGGTTGATTCTGATACAGAAATGCTCCCATCAACGAAATCGCCCGTTGTAAATGTATGCGTATAAGGTTCGATGTCGCTGGCAGATATAGAAGGCATGGCTATATATTTGGCCGTTGTGTAAATTGAATTTAACGATGTAACGACACTATCATTTATTTCTACTGACAACTTAATCTCCCCAAATAAGCGACACCGTAGCGTCTGTTCCTGAAATTGCGGTTACATTTCCTCTAATGTATTTCCACAAAGAATCAATAGCAAATCCATCGGTTGCAACCGTTGTTGATAATGTGAGTGTAATAGTGGCTAGATTTACAAAATTCACATTGTCTAAGCTCCCTTGAACTTTGATAGTTGCACTTCCAGATCCTGAACTTGTTGACCCAATTGCTTGAAATACGCGTGGACCTGGGTTGAGATCTTTTGACTCCCCAGCACCGGTAGATGTGACGTCTTCCAATAAATAATTGCTATTTATTTTTCTCATCTTTATCTACTTTTGTTGGTTTTTGAGAGTCCAATTTTCTCATCCATTTAGAAGAAAAATCGGATTCATTTTTTAAAATAAATTCCTCATTTTCTTTTTTTAGTCTATCTTCGTAATATCCCAATTTAGTTGCTACTACTTTCATAATTAGCCCCTTAGTTTCGTGTTACGTTATCAGGCATAGCAACCCAATTTTGAGAGTCGATAAGAAGATACCCGCTAAATTTACCTGTTGTTAAATCACCATTGGCGACGGTGTATTTTGTACGTAAATATCGCTGCATAACGGACCCAGGTGGAATCACGAATTTGATCTTGGTTCCTGCGGCAGAAACGGCGGCGAATGTTCCGATCGTTAATGCAGTAGTTGGCGATGAAAACGTCGACTCGGATGCCGTCTCAAGGGTAAGTGTCATTGTTGAGTTTGAGCTACTGTCAGTCATTGCAGTCGTTACAACATACTCACCGTAAATAGGCTTCCCACTGCCTAAATCTGGAATAACACTCTTTAAATCAATATAACTATCCGATGCTTCGGTAGTAAGATGCTCAGCGGCATCATCAAAAAAATTCTTATTGTCAACAAACATGTAATTAATCCTCCTTATACTACTCTGGCTTCTGTATCTAACAACGCATCAGTAACGTGAATTGGTATACCTCGAAAATCCATAACACGCTTACCATCAACCATGTTATATTCAAGTCCACCGCCTGAAATCACATCGTCTCTTCGTTGCTTATCTAGGCATCGTGCGACTGTTCTATTCATATAAATAACTGGTCTTCCAGCACTTAGATTTTCAACTTTGTAAGTCAACTCGATTAATGCATCAATAAGATCTGCGGCAGATGAATTACTAATTAAATTAGATGTATCAATATTGCAGATACGACCAGCAAATCGCCAATCATGAAGCGCAAGACCGTGTTTCCACTGATACCAATCCACATAGGCTCTATAAGTATCACCATTTTCATCTAATACTTCTTGCAATCCCAAGTCTTCGTGTTGTAGCCCCATTTTTGAGCCTTTTGGATAAATTCCAGAGATTGTATTTGGACCCCAAACTGTAAGCCAAATTGAGGTGTTATTAGATCCGGTGCCTGATGCGTCAATAATATTTCGGGCGTTTTGGGCACTTAATGACGAATATCGCACTGATAGGCCATCAAAATACTCTGGATTACTTGGGGATGTAGACGAATAAAACATATTAGTTTCATAAGTGTCTCTTGCAGACTGTACAAAACCTTCAAATTGAATGCGTCGAAATTTTGCAATATCGCCGTTTAGTTCTGCAATATCTTTATCGACTTTTGAGCGCCCTTCCATAATTGCGATTGTCTCAGTGATTTGGGCGGTTGACGCTTTACTATCAGGAACCCCTTTGTTTGCGCGTCTGTAATAAAGTGGGGGCAATCCTGTTTGCTGAACAATCATGTGGCCCGTAGCTAGGTTACCTTCAACTATTGGAATATCATTAAATAATGAGTTTTCGCGACTCATCATTTTAATGATTCTGGATTCTACTGAATTGTCAGGCCCACAAGCCTTTGCCCAATCCAGCGCAGTGATAAATTCTGACATAATAATAATCTCCTTTTGATTCAAGGAGGCTTATTACGGGAGTAGCTAGAGTGCGTGTCCTCGTGCGTGCTTGATTATTATTTTTTGTTATGATTCAAGGAAGCTAATGAAGAAGTTATTAACGTGTCATAGCGTGCTTGATTATTTTCTTCTTTATTTTCGGTCCATTCCATCAAAGATTTAGAAATTGCTTTTGCATGTCTAACTAATGCTTCATGAAAACCGATTTTACTATTTTTAATATTTTTTTTTAAAATTCCTTTCGCGTGTCTAATTAATGAATCATGAAGACGAATGTCTCTATCGTGCATATTTTTCACCATACAAAATTTGCTCGTCTGTTTTTTCAGTCGACGTATTTTGCCCAGGCCGGATAAACGTATCATCAGATATTAGCTTTCCAATTTTAGAACAAAATCGGATAACCTCTGGATGATTACCATATCCAGTTTTTTCCAAGAAATCTTTGAACTCTTCTGAACCAAATTCATTGATAGCCCGTGAGGCCATTTCCGAATTTTTTACAAAATTAGGGCCTCCAATTTCTTTATCGGCTTGCGCGTCACTTTTCCACTGCTCGGACATTTTTTCGAAATCCGAAATCTGTGTATTAATATAACGCTGAACTGCTGTATTTTCCCGAGTTACCAGCTCTTGAGCTTGTTCGTTGGACAATCCTTGCTTTTTGGCAAAGCCTGCAATCTCATCCAAAATTTCCTCGCTGATTAGCGGGTTTTCAGGCAGTTTTAAATCATATAAAACATCCGGTTTTTGATCGGTGTTTTGCTCAGTTTCTTGCGAATCTGTTTGTTTTTCAGGCTTTTGAATAGCCGATTCAGTAGTTGTATTAGCGTCTGAATTATGTACATTGCTTTGTTGCTCCGTAGTTGTTGCTGATGTGCTTGTTGTTTCTGCGGATTCAATTATTTCATCTGTCATTTTTTACCTCGCTTTACTGCCTCATCCATCATTTTATAGAACAAATCAGGCGAAAAACCCGTTGCTTCTGACATAAGTTTTAAGCCAACGTTTCGCATCCCCTCCTTAAAATAAACATGATTCTCCCTATTTTCTTGATAAGAAAGCTCAAATACACCGCAATATGACAACAATTCCCAATAAAATCTTCGACCGCTTTCTGATGATAGAATTTCGACTACATCATGGCGGTGGTCTTTTAAACGATCTTCTTGTTTTTGTTTTGCTTTTTTAACTTGCTCCCTATCCGCTGCGTTACCAACTAAAGATTTAGTCATAAACACTTTTCGATTATTCATTAAGCCACTCCTACAATTTGCGATAATACGTTACTGCCTTCTAAACTTGCCGACGATAAATTTCTAGCGGATTCTGTGCCCTGCTTAATAAGCTCAGCCTGTTGTTGAGCCATTTGCGCTTGAGCGCGTTGATTTCTTATTTCTGCTACAAGTTCATCATCTCGTATAATCCCGGGGGGAATACTTAACATATCCGCATAATCAGACATCATTTTGTCAAAATTGATTTTATCTAAAACCTCAGGATTAATATTTGCAGATTGACCAGCAAAAAGAGCAAACCGGTCGACTCCATTTGTCCCAAGAAGCTTTTGAGCTTCGGCCATAACAGAAACATATTCGACCTTTAATTCTTGTCCCTGCAATTCTTCGGGCGGTTCTGGTATTAAGCCCTGCCGTTCCATAATCATGAACGTGATATCAATCAATGGATCGAGTAAATCTTGATTAATATGTTCCAGAACAGGGCCTAACGCGAGTAATTTTTCATCGTGTCGCATTTCAATTTCTGTTGCTGTAATTTGTCTTCGGTCTGACATCGACAGCATTAAAAAAAGATCTTCATAAAAAGCCTTTTTTATTTTATCTTCACAAATAATAATATCTTCACGTATATCAGCCGTTCCAATCGTCACATCGTGTGCAGATCTAAATGCTTTATTCCCGTCTCGTTCGTCTGCGTAAGTGACGTCCCCTGGCAAAATTGATGTTCTTGAGTTCATCAAACTTAGCGATGCTACCATTGGAGGATTAACAGATTTTTCTACAACTTGCGCTTTTCGTTTTTCCATAATTTGAAGTTGTTTTATATACCCAAGTGATGAAATTCCGGGGCTATCAGTTGCGTAAGAATCTTCAACTTGAGATTCCCACTTTGGCGCTAAAATTTGAAAATAATCAAATCCTGATTCTTTTAGTAAAACACCGTAACTATCGCCATGAGTTCGCTCGTAATAGACCGACTTAAATCGTTTATTTTTCGAAATTTGTGAATTTGGAACATATGCGTCATTCGGTATGATTGCGTGGCAAACTTCTATCCAGGCCTCTTTTTGGCCTGTATCCCATAACTGTTTTATATGCGAGCTTATATTTTTAAAGTTGTATTCTTTTTTTCTCAAATCGTATTCGGCAAACATTTCTACAATCTGTCTAACTGTCAGCTTAAAATCTCGAATAAAAACACGAGTTCGATCTTTTGAATCGTTGGCCAACATATAACTACCAATTGGATAAACTCGAAAATGAACAACAGATTCGAAATCCTCCTCAACAGACATACATCCAGTTCCAAAAACCCCCATATCGCCGTATAGCACGGGTAATACTTTGTATAAATTTGAACGTATAAAAACATGTGCCATCCGCTGTGTAACATCGTGTAGCCATGCTTTCACTGATTCTAGTTTGTTTAGTTCTGTGTCTTGTGTTCCCAACTTAAACCAAGGGCGTGCGGGAGAAGTGACGCCCGACATCATTCCACTTCTAAGCGTTCTCGCTGCAAGTGTGGCTGTAGAATTGATAATTTTAGAGTTTTTTTTAATCCCATTATTTGTGTCTGAGTGAAGAAACCTAGGCCTAACAGGCAAAATATATTCTCCTAGCTCACGCCAGTGACTTATAAATGACGATCTCTCAGTTTCTAGCTGAGTTCTTAATAAATCTATTTTTTTTATTAAAGTATCTTTAATCATGCGCCCAATAACCTTTTTTTACCTGTAACTGAACCTAATTTCTTAGTCAGAATCGTGTCACTTCGGCCATAATTTCCCATCGCTAGTTGACGCTGTCTCGCTCTCGCCTGATCTCTTTGAACAGTAGATTCTTGTATTCGTTCTTGATTAATAGCATCAGCTTCTAGTTTTTTAGCGTTAGCTTCTTGTTTTTTACGCTCATTATTTGCATCTTTACGCGTTTGTTCGCTATTATAAATAGAGTATATTGCAGAAGCTGCGGCTATAGTTTCACCCATTTTTCAATCTCTTAACTAGTGTTATTTCAGATTCAACATAACCACATTTTTTTAAAAAACTTGTTATATCTAATCTTGTTGTTGAGTGTGTATAAATAAATTCAACTCCATTTTTAATTAGTTGTGATTCACAATATTTTAAAAACTTTTTACCATGATTTTTTTTTCTGTAGTCTGGATGAATAAATAGACTATCTGAGCATGCTTGAATGAATTGATAATGAGGATTTTTGCTTGTTATATAGATTGAGTAACCCACAAGATTAAGCTCGTCTCTAATTGTATAAATAGAAGTTATGCCGGCTATATCCAAATTCTTGTACACATTAAAATCAATATTGAGCGGATAATCTTTAAACTGCGCGACTTCGTTATAATGAATCTCCGCAAGTTTCATCACGTCATTTTCAACTGAAATAAATGACTCTTGCTGATAAGTAACCGCCATATTTTCTATACTATAGATTTAAATGTATTTATTCATTTGCCAAAATGTATCAATTCTATTTAAACGGGTCATAGTCTGATACATGCTGAACCCTGTTTGGGATTGTAATATCGCCAATCTTTGGTTTAGATGTTGGCATCTCTTGAAGATAGAATGTTGTTGCAAGGGCATCCCCAAAGTCAGGACTAAATTGAAGCCGTTTTTTGATCTGCTCTTTTTCTTCTAGTCTAAATTTGCCATCTTGATAATAAAATTGTGGTGACGATAACTCGCGTATTAGAACTGGTACATCCGGTAATACCCCGCCTTTCTTGACCCACTCGGCCATTCTGAACCATATTTCAGCCCGAACGTTGTAAAATCTTGGATCTTGCGTTGATTTTGAAGCAAAGTTTACTTCAATCGGGACATGACCTGCTTGTATTAATGAATCAACAACACCGGCCCCCCAACCGCCTGTCCCGTCGATAAATTCACGCTCAGAACCAAACTCGTTTTTCACGTAAGCAACTTTAGCCGCTACTTCATTTGATCTAGCATTTCGCATTTGTGCCGGATTAAATGCACGTAGACCCTGGCGAGGAAATATTACTGTAGAATCGTCACCGAATCGCGCCACATCAACTCCTATTCGTTTTTCTGAAAAATTATACTGAGATTCTATAATTGATCTGTTCATAGCTTCTTGAATCTCGGTGGGTGAAAGCAACGTATTCAAAGATGAATTTGGAAACTGTCCAAGTATGTAGGACATTACCCACGGGTTATCGCGCCCATAAGTTTTTATTTGCTCTTTAGCCCATCCGATATCAATACGCTGTGATCTGTTTGGGTCGTCTGGATCTCCGGTAATGCAAATTACATGCCAAAGATGTCTAAGCGTTGAATAAGCGGCGTACAGCATTCCGTCCATAGAAGTTGGGTTGCCTGCCTGAACTATTTTACCGAATCCTTTAGCTTCACCTAGGGCCTGTTCGGCTGCTCTTAGTACAGTAGTTGGAATCTCCCCGGATTCATCGATAATAAAAAATACATACTCGCTATGAATGCCCGACAGTGTCGCGCCCTGTGTGTCGGGGTCCGCGTCTTTCGGCCAGGATCTAGCAGACATAAACCACGTTTCGGGGTGTTGAGAGTTATATATGCGCTCTTTAGTCCATACAAATACGGATTTTAAAAAAGGGGAAACATTCATCCATTTTGCAAGTTCTGGCCACAAATTGTCTTTCAAATTGTCCCTAGTAACCGCAATCGCCACGGCCTTTGGATGCCTGTCTTTATGCCCAAAACATGCTAAAAACCAAAGGCCAGCCCATGCCAATGCGGCGGTTTTACCAGGACCGGCACAGGCGTTTAGTGATATACGTTTTTTGATTGGATCATTTGAAGCTAAGGCTTCTAAAAACTGACACTGCCAAAAATCAGGTTCTACTAGAAAATTATCACGTACAAACGAAACCGGATCATTTCTCCATTTTCGTATTTTCTCACTGGCCTCCCTAATTAAATGCATACCGATCCTGTGAAAGAGAGGCATTCTGCGAGGCTAAATTAGCGTGGCTTTATGCGTGTCTTTATTTTTACAATTTATTTCTAAATTTTTCTAAAAACTTATTCAATCTCTTAATTTCATCAATGAAAAAATCTGTTTCAAGTAGATATTCAAAATCACCGAATATATCTGACGAAATATTAACAGAATTTTCATTTATAATCGTAATTTTGTGATAATCAAACAGTTTTACAAAAACCTGTCCATTCTCATCTATATACGCGCGACTAACTATTTCCATCATTTTCCCATGACTTTGTTAGAATCTGTTCTAATGTTAGCCCGCCTTCATGTTTCGTAGTAGTTTTGAATCCGCCAAGATGAACGCCGAGTTTGTGTAGTGCCGAAATTTTATCAGAAGATTTAAGTTTTACTGTCGTATTTTCGCCCCATTTTGTTGTTTTTGTCTCGACAACTATTTCAGATATCGCAGCCGAAGCAATGGGGTTTTTTTTGAGTTTCTGGACATCAACAAGCCCGTTATCGTCAACGTAATCAATAATATTGAAAAACCCAATTTTTGCCATTTCTTGTATAATTTTATCGATATCAAAATCTATTTTCTCCTGAATTTTTTTTCGTTTATTTTCAATATATTCAATTATGTTGGTATTTGTTAGCAATTTTGACGCAGTGATTCTTGCTGAATTTTTTGAATATCCGGCTAAAATCGCAGCCTCTGTTCCGTTATTTGTTTTAATATAAAAATCTGCAAACAATTTATTTTTTGGCTTTAATTTACTGTTCATATCGTCCTAAAATTAATTCTTCTGCTGTCAAATTTATATTTAGTTCACGCGATTTTATTAAAGCGATCTCTTGTGCGTTTGTCGGAACGAACCCTTTTCTCGTAACCCATTTTCTAACCGCATCCGGTCGATAGCCTAAAATTTTGGCTGTTCTAGTCAAACCGCCGAAAGCGATAATAACGCATTCAGCTGGTCTAACTTTTTTAATGGAAGTTGTCATTAGATATATTTTATACATTTTTATAGATAATATTCAATATACAAGCATATAATAATAAATACACAAAATTAGTTGATTTTATTCTTGATATATTGATTTTAATACAACTGTATTGATATATCAAGATATTTCAATTTGTATTTATAAAACAATTGATTTATTATGTATTCATCAAAACAAAAAAGGAGAAATAATATGAGTAAATTAGATAAATTAGCTGAAAGATTCGGATTAGAAGAATATGTTAATTATAAAATAGAACTCGGTAAGATTTACATAATTCAAAAAAACCAATTTGGACAAAGGTTTTGGTTATTTTTTGCTAATAAAATAGCGTATAGAGGAAACTACGTTGAAATGTTTAATGATATCGCAAATGCATTAGAAGAAGAATGAAATAAAAAACAAAAGGAGAATAAAAATGATAAAGACATTAGAAACAACTAAATACGCGGTAATAGGACAAGGGTATATCTGGGGAGTTGGGGAAAACGAAGAATCAGCAATCAATGAGGCTACAAAATCAGTTGAATTTAATTCCGGCAATGAGCCAACAATTAAAGATTATGACGAACTTAAGAAATACAAAAACTTTAGTAAATTTGAAAAAATGCAGTGGCAAATTGAAAACGACAAATTTAATGGTTGGAAATTAGTTGAGATCAGCAATCAAATGTTAAATGAAGTGAAAAATGGAAACATTGATAATTATTATGAACACCCTGAAAATAGAAATCTTATAATTTCGGAAAATGAATATAACGAACTGGATTAATTTTTAAGGTATATAAAATGATGTTTTTAGAAATACCTAAAAATCTTTTTGAAAGAGGCTGGAAATACAATAATTCAATAAAAGTAAAAGGTGACACGAAAATAACAACTTATAAAAAAGGGTTAAATTTAGATAAATCAATTTTTCACAGAAATATAATAATTGGGCTTTGTAATACGTGTGTAGATATTTATAAAATATTCTGGAATGAATTCGCCGGAGCTGGGGGGAGCGGTTATTTCCCTGGTCCACTTTATAACAAAGTTCTAATTAAGTCAGATTCAAAAATTATACTTAGTGAAGATATGATGAAAGAAAAAAGGCCGTTTGAACCAATTTTCAACGTAGATAAAGGTGAGTGTTCAGAGTGCAAAAATATTGGGCCGATAAGTAATGAATTTTTAACAAATAATAGTTGTAATAAAATTAAATATGAAATATTTTCGAGTGATCTGTTTTTTTTAAATAAAGACTCGTTACCAGTAAAATTTAACGCGTCAGATACAATAAAATCTATCCCTTTTATAATTAAAAATGAGTCAATAAATAATATAAATAAACGTGAATCTATAATGGGGTATTTTTGGAATAGAGGAAAATTAGTTTTTATTTTAAATAAAGACGTAAACTTTGAATCAGTTCTAAATCTTGATATAAGAAAAGTTGAAAATACACTATTTTATTTTTGCTATCTAGCTAAATACGGGGTTTTATCAAACGATAAAAAAGATATATTAATTAAAAATAATTTAAAGCCACAAGATTTTAAAGGCCCATATTTTAAAAAAATAACAAACGAGCTATATGGATTTATAGAAGGTGGCCTAACTTTAATTGACTCGTGTATCCGAGTATTTGAAATAAATTTAAAAGATCCCCCTAATTTTGATTATATTGCTTTATGTAATGGAAAATTAAAATATATATTAAGATGTAAAATAAATAATATTATAAGGAATATAGATGAAATATAAAAATAATACAATAAATGTTATTTACAAAAAAGTATTGGCAGCAACAAACAATTTTAAAAATACTTTTGAAATATTTAATTCAGTATCAAATAATTACTCAAAATCAAATATTTTAGGATTCAGTAAACACGCTGATGATAAAAATTATCGAACAATGAGCGAGGACGATTTATTGTTTTTTTTGGACTCACTAATAATTTATAACAATAAAAATAATAAAAAATAAAAAAGGTAACAAAATCAATCAAATGATACCGATAGAAATTATTTAAAAAATTAAGGAGTTAAAATTGAAAAGCAAACGAAAAAATATAGGGAAACCAAGGCAGTATGATTATGACGAAATTTATGCGGAATATTTAAAGCAAAGACACATTTTACTAAGCAAGCCAGGTGCGACTGCATCTTATAGAGAAGTCGCGGAAAAAATGAACACGCCGATCTCATTTTCACAACTAAGATTAATTGTTTTAAAAAAGTCTAAAAGTCCGCTTTAATAAATTTTATTTTAATCATCGATGAAACCGATCAAATTCGATCGGTTTTTTGTTATATATTCATTTTTATTTTAAATATTTAACGCTTCAATCCTAAAAATACCCATAATTTTTTTTAAAAAAAAGGTATTTTATTGTGTCGCATAATATTTATTTATTCAATCAATTCTTCACAAATTCTTTTATATCAAAGCAGATTTTATTTTCAGAAATATTTTAAGAAAAACGATAATATATTGATGGCAATGACATAAAACGTTAGAATACGTAGGGTCATGTAATGCTTTGATTAAATTTGAAAAATAAAGGCAGTCCGGTTCAAGTCCGGCCCCCGGCACCATTTATCTAAAACCATTATTATTTCAAATTTAGCCTCAAAAAAATATATGACGTGAAAATAAAATGATGTTTTGCGGAAATTTTGTTTTCAGAATATTTATAGAAGCAATAATTTACTTAAAAAAGGTGACAGCATGAAGAACGGATATATAATATCTAGAAAAACTAAAAAGGGTATTAAGCACTATTTCTATAATGACAAAAAAGTAGTTGACGAAAAAACAGGAAAAATTAGATTTACAAAAAAACCTATAATTGGAATTGAATCCCCTCCGGTCGGCACATCGTTAAAAGAGGCGAACTATATGCTCATGAAATGGAAAAAATCAAAGCAAACTATAGATCGCGTAAAAATGATTGATACTACAGCCGAGTGGATGGAAACTCACTATAAAAGAAAAAGACGTGGTGAAATTTCTTCAACATCAATAAATCACTTTCTTAATTATAATAAAATTATTGATAACTTTTTTTCGACTTATTATGTTGATCAAATAACTATTGATGAATTTGACGAGTTCGTTGATGCTCATCTTCACTATTCTGATTCTCACTTAAATGCGATAGCTTACGAACTTTATTCAAGACTAGAGTATTGTTTTGTGAAAAAATATACTAACGAAAGATTTTTAAGAAAGTCAGTTAATAGACCCATGGAACGCAATAAAGATTTTTACGTTCCAACAATGGACGAAATACAAATAATCAGAAAATACGGGACTTTAAAGCTCCAACTATATATCGATTTTTTAATTACGACAGGTATAAGAACACAAGAGTTTTTCATGATTGATAGAAGACGAGACATTGATTTAGAGGCTGGAATGATGTATATCGGTGAGCGAGACGCTCACGGAAGAAAGCTAAGAAAAAATAAACAAAATAAGCCATCTAGAGACATCCCGATATTTAATCAAACTATATCTACAATAAAAAAACTACTTGAATTGGTAGAAGGCCCTGGAATTTGCCCCTATGGATTTTCAAAAACAAAAACACCGACTGACGCGGCGACAAACGAAATCCGGCGAGTTGCTCAACTTGCAAAAAAAAACGGTGAAAATGTTTTTCATTTTACAGCTAAATCAATAAGAAAAACGTTTGCTAACTATATGATCGAAAAGGGAATAAATAAGGCATTACTAGCTAAATACATGGGGCACGCAGAATCAACGCAAGTAAGTCACTATCTATCAATACCTAGCTCAAATTTAAATGACTTTAGCAATATTAAAAATTTAATGCCGAGTTTTATTCAGTAGGCAAAAAATCAAGGTCTTTTTTTGGCGTTTCAGGCTCATTATCAGACGGTACATAGTCAATATAAAGCTCATCTGAAGGGAGTTGGTCAGGGATTGAATTATTTCTCATGTAAACTTTATTAATATATTCGTAAAATACAGAATAAATCAAAGAAAATGTGATTATATATATAAATAATCTTTTCTTTTCTGATTCTGACATTTATACATTATATCATGCCTATTTATAAATACTTTTTCATTATTCAAAACAAGTTATTTTAACTTAAAATCAAACAAAATAACTCTAATTTATTAATATAATTAGGAATTTATTAATTATTTGATTTTAGGCTTTATTTTATTCGTATATTTCTATTTCAAGCGAACTGAAAAAATATCTAAATTGATAATAAAAATAGTAAGGTAATAATAAGCCTAGCGTAAATACTGAAAGAACTAATAAGCCAATACTTTTAACAAAATAGTCCCCAAAATGTCCTTTATATATAATTTTCCCCTTTTTCATTATTACAAACCTTTTTTAATTTCATTCATAATTATTAAGAATGAATCCAACACAATATCATCTTGATCTATAAGATTATCTAGTATAGATTTTATTTTTTCAACACGATCTGGCGTTGTAACTATATCTTTTATACCCAATTCATTTTCAAAATTATTTTTTCCTAGTAGTTTAAAACGAAGTTCATCTATTTTTTCGATAAACTCAAGTTCTCCGTCTTTGGCTTTTTCTTCAAAAGCTAACACATACATTTTTAATCTTTCAGTATCATCTAACTTAAGTATGTCGCAAATTTCAACGACTTTTTCGTAAGATGGGGTTGTAGTTCTGTTATTTTCAACATTAGAAAAATAATTTTGAGTAACATTTAGTTTTTTACATAGATAACTTTGAGTAACTCCTAGCTTTATCCTGTTTTTTTTTAGTAAATTACCAAATGTCATATTATCTCTTAATATTAATAATGATTAAAAATAGATCACTATTATAAATTTAAATATCAATATAGTACAAATTAGTTTGTGCCATTATAGTTGACACTCCTATACTGGAAGTGATATATTTAACGTATGTTTGCAGATGAATTTAAAAAATACAAAAAGAAAACAGGCTATTCAGACGAAAAAATAAAAACAATTATCTACGATAGAACAGGGAAGTCTTACAGTTTAAATACTATAAGAAATTGGAAAACGAATAGAAGCGTTCCAAATTACAATGAGGGAATAAGGGTTCTTTCGTGTTTAAAAATAATTGATACATCAAAATCTATGAATGTTTAAATACTCCTACATTAAGGTAGTATATTAAAATAGATAAAAATATAAAGGAGGTAAAAAATGAATCCAAAAAAATTAATAGAAAAGGAGGAGCTAGTAAACGGATACATGCAGAAATACGGCCCAACTGGACTATTATTTCTAGCAAAAGACTACATCGGCGAAGCGTCCCCAAACACATTAGTTGCATTTAAACCAATGTCGATGTCAATTCGCGAATTCATGAAAATTTTTGAAAAACTTGAGCCTATCAAAAAATACGACTTAAAAGGAGGAAACGGAGTTAGAAAACGTGTCTATAGCGTAAGTAAAATAATCGAAGAACTAAATAAATTTAAGGAGATTTAAAATGGGTAATAAAAATAAAAAAGCCCCAAACCGGCAAGTAAAGGGCTTTAATAAAGAAGAAAAAATATTAGATGAGAATAGTTTAGCACAAATTGAAAAACTAACAAGTATTCGAGTTTCTAATTCAGCATATACGCCATCAAGTGACGTTGTAAATATGATGTATGGAATATTTGAAAATTTACTCACAATACAAAAATTTAAAACTGCAAGTGACGCATTCGATCAAAACAAAAAAATGATTGACGAAAAGAGGGTAAATAAATGATGAGCCTCTTAAATCATAAAGTTTTAACAAATGAAAATATCAATGAAATTAAATTAATTCGCGCTGAAATGGAATTGAAATCAAGCGCAATTGTAAGCGAAATATCAACTATTGCAAGTGAAACACTATCTATATCAAAACAATTAAAAAAACTACATAACACAACAATTTCACTTCAAAACCGTCTAAATACTTTAAAAACACTAAGAAAAAGATTGATGCTTAGTATTGAGGGGGAAAGAATATGATTTTGGAAATATACACGACAAATAGCGCATGGGAAATTGTTTCTTATTTTAATGAATATTCACGAGAAAAAAGGACAATATATACATTAGAAGAATATATTGAAAATTACTTATACGACTTTTGTTGTGACTTCAAATTTGGCTTTAAACATTATTTAAATACTCAATTATTTTTGAATATTAATCACGAAGTCTACGACTTTATTTTTAAAATGGCACTTAACAACAATTTACCCCTTAATGACGTTTTAGGATTTGGGGTATCTAAACTCTCATCAATTTTAGAAAAAGAAGTTGATTATTTATCAAAAATTGATAGAGATGAAGAAAGAAGTTTTCACGCGGCTTTACTAAGAATGTAAAAAAGAGGATAAAAATGAACAATAACAAATCAATAACAACTATAGATAGAATCGATGAAATACGAAGCGATTTATCAGTACAAATAATGTCGCATTCAGGTTTACCAGAGTCGCTAAATAAAGAACGATTCATCGCGAACTCATACGAAGCCCTTAAAAATATTGAAAACATTGAAAAATACAAAAAAGAATCTATAACGCAGGGGTTAGTTAAGGGCGCAATTATGGGTTTGGATTTCTTGAACAAAGAATGTTATTTGGTTCCGCGTGGATCTGAATTGATTTTTCAGACTGACTATAAAGGCGAAAAGAAAATAGCACAAATGTATTCAATAAAAAAAATCAAAAACATTTTTGCAAACACTGTAAAAAAAGGCGATCGATTTGAATACACTGAGCGAGACGGTAAAAAAGAGTATAACTATTTTCCAGATCCATTCAGCAATGGGGAATTGATAGGTGCGTTTGCTGTTGTGAATTATCAGGACGGCACAATTGACATAGAGATAATGTCAGCTCAAGAAATCGAGCAAGTTAGACGCGATTATTCAAGCGCACCGGAATCGAAAGCATGGAAGAAAAGCCCAGGGGAAATGTACAAAAAAACGGTAATACGAAGGCTTTGTAAGCACATCGAAATCCAATTTCAAAATCCAAAAATGATGGGAATTTGGGAGGATGAATCTGGTTTTGATTTTAAAGAAAAAAAACAGAAAGAATTATTCGAAGGTGACATTACAGACGTTAAATTTCCAAATACTGATAAATGCAAATATCCTGGTGTTTCTCCGCTTGATATAGACGATATGAATTATCTAAAAATGGTGGTTGATTTTGATAAAACTCCAGAACCATTGCGTCATGCATGTGAATTGAGGATAGCACAATTGGAGTCTAAAGATGTTATCGACGTCTAATCCTTGCTATAGACAATCTCAAATATACAACTATTACGCTTGTCCCTACGCGTTTAATTTAAGTAGAAAGTTTAGCATTAAAACTACCCCCGCTATGGAATTCGGGTTGTTATTTGAAGGCTATTTATTTGGATTTAAAGATAACGTTGATCAAGCTGGAATTGAAAAAGGAAAGCTCAAAAAAACAATTGAAAAAATAAAATCACACGCCGATTTTTTAAGGCCTTATTTTATTTCCGGGGAATCACACGTTCGAAATCAATATGATGATATCGATTACTCAATATCAGGCGAGTTTGATTATATCGGAGAGGCTATTGTTAATGGGCAAAATATTCGAGGAATATTCGATATAAAATACACGGCTGATATAAATAAAATATGGGAATCAAAAGAATACAAAAACGATTTCTTGCAAGCGTACGTGTATCCGTACATTCATCTTAAATTAACTGGCGAACTTCTACCATTTGTTTATTTCGTTTGTGAAAATAAATATGATCAATTGCTTTATAAAACATACGAATTTCATATGAAAATATCAGATATGGAGTGGATAGAAAGGTATATCAAAATGATTCACGACGACCCAATAAACCATCCGAATATTAACTCATGTCTCAATCAGGGCGATTATAAAAATGAAAGGTGTAAATATATGGAATTTTGCGAATTCGGGAGGTCATTGTTGAGCGGAAATAAAATTATGAATACAGAGGATCTTTATCATGGAGTTTTACTATGATGATAATAAAAAATGACAAATAAAAAATTAAATTCAAGGGATGATCTTTATGAAATTGAAAGCGATTTTGCTCAAATGCTAGATGATTTTTATATTAAATATAAACAAAAAATGCAATATAAAGGGCCTCATAATTTGGGCGTAATGAAAGAATCCATAAAGACATTTATATCATTAAAATTTGATTTACTTTCTAGATATATAGATATGATTATTAATGATGATGAAGGAGAAAAAAAATGAAATTTAATCACAATAAATTAAAAGAAATAAGAACTAATAAAAATATAACAATGACGTCTCTTATGTTTAGTTTAGATCAATGTGGTCTCAGATTGTCTCGTCAAACACTAGTTAATTGGGAAAATGGAAAAACAAATCCTGATGCTAATGATCTGGCTGTATTATCCTCATTTTACGGCGTGAATATTTTAGAATTTTATTCTGAATATTAATAAAATTTATATTTAAAAAAGGTATTTAAAAATGAATAAAGAATTAATCCATGAAAATGTAAAAATAGAAATAATGAGAATACATCCAGATATGGCGGCCGAGATACTTGAAAAAAATATAAATAACAGAAATTTAAATTTTAAAAGAGTGAATTTTTTCTATAATTTATTTAAAAGTGGTGATTTTATATTTAACGGCGACCCTATAAGAATTTCAGATGATGGAAATTTAATTGATGGGCAACATAGATTAAATGGGCTAATCATGGCAAATAAAACGTTTGATTTTTTAGTTATAAAGGGTCTTAAACAAAATGTTATTTTAACAATTGATATGTCAGCAAATAGACATTTTTCAGATATATTAAAAATAAAAGGGTATACGTATATATCCGCAATTTCATCATTAACCTCCGCTTTATATAAAATAAAAAATAATGAAGCATTAAATCATAAATATTTTGTTAGAACTAAATTAAATTTAATTAAATTAGATAGGTTTTTTGAATTGAACTCTGTTTTTATAGAAAAATGTGTAAAAAAATCAGATTCATATAGAAACTATATTAAAAAACATAAAGGTTTAAAATATATGCCGTCTGTTTTTATGGTTTTTCATGCATTTAACACTCTTAATGGTAATGATTGTGAAGATTTTTTTCAAAGATTTTTTTTGGGAATAACAAATGATAATAAAGATCCCGTAATAAATCTTAGAAATATTTTTATTGATTCATTAATAGAAAATAAAAAATATTTTATTAAATTCGAACCTCAGTTGCATTTACTTTTAAGTGCCTTATTTAATCCTAATAAATATAAACATAATAAATATATAACAATGCAAATGATTATTAATGAATTTCCATTATTTTTTAATACTGAGAAATTAAATAATACAAATATTTAATCAATAAATATGAATAATGGATTTAAAAATGGAGGAAAAAAATGGAATCTAAAAAATATATAAATAG
>Ga0208644_1000234_pt1 | contig 41240 bp, 59 predicted proteins | sample VirMetDEL_Nov_18_FD_184517 | JGI IMG/M metagenome (GOLD analysis project Ga0208644, IMG submission 184517) | Aqueous microbial communities from the Delaware River and Bay under freshwater to marine salinity gradient to study organic matter... | ecosystem: Environmental > Aquatic > Marine >...
CAATATGCATCATTTGCAATTGCGTCAATTGCAACCTGCAACCTGTGCCGTCGAAATGTGATCCGAGTGCGTGGTAGGGAGTGCATTATGAGCGACGTGACCCAGATACATACAGGCAAGACGCCGACCCGCCTGCACTACATTGTAGAGTGGGCGGCGAAGCGAGGGATCACTCAGGCGAAGCTGGCGCGGCGTCTAGAGGTGGACAAATCAACGGTTTTTCGCTGGTTTCAAGGGCAACTGCCCAGCGAGCGGCATATAATTGGCATCGCCGAGATGTTTGCGGTCGAGCCTACCGACCTATTCCGGCACCCCGATGATGACTGGCTGACCCGACTGCTCAAATCCAAGCCCGCCGCCGAGCGCGAGCGCATCGAGCAAGCCATCCGCATCCTTCTCGCCAGCTAGTTTCTTGCCGTTTTGCTGAGCGGCTGCATCGCTTTGCCGCTTTTGTTGCGCCAAATGCAATTGCATATATTGCATACTACTGCAAATCATGCATACTCTGGGCCTCAACAAGGGAGACCCAGACATGCCATCAATCGACATTCGAGAGACGTTCAAGACCGAGGCCGAGGCCAAGGCGTTTGTTGACAAGTATATGAGCGCCTACTCGCCGCTGGCGTATGGCACCAGCCTGCGCCGCTGGCAGTCGGATAGCGGCTGCTGGTTTGTTGCCGGTCACCGCTTCTCTACGGCGGATTGATCATGATCGACATCATCATCACCCACCACCAGTGGCTCCTCGTTCCCGCTCTGACACCGGTCGGCTTGCTGATCTGGGCGGCATTGGAGTGCCGGTCATGAACAGATTTGACATCCGCAAAGTCCGCGATGACCTCAACGTCCTGCGCGGTCTGTACCCGGAACTGCTCGATGACGAGGAACTGTGGATCGACACGCTCGAAGGCGAGACAGATTTCAATGGCGTCCTGTCGCGCATCCTCGATGAGGTAAGTGGCAGCGAAGAACTGCTTGCCGGGATCAAGGCCCGCAAGGCCCAGATCGCTGACCGGCAGAAGCGGATCGAGGAGCGGATCGAGAAGCTGCGCGGGCTGATCGACAGCCTGATGGAGCAGGCCGATGTCGCCAAGGTCGAACTGCCAGAGGCGACCATTTCCCGCCGCCGGGTGCCACCTGCCGTCGTCGTGACCGACGAGGACGCGATCCCGCGCATCTACGGCCACGAAGCGTGGAAGCTGGACAAGAAGAAGCTGAAGGAAGCCTTGGAAGAGGGCTTTGAGATCGCCGGGGCGTATCTGTCCAACGGCGGTCAGTCAATTTCAATCAGGAGATCGTAATGACCGACATGTCGATGAACGAGGCGCTGATCGCGGCTCAGCAAGAAATCCGTTTCGCCAAGCAGGATGCCAAGAACCCTCATTTCAACAGCCAGTTCGCCAGCTTCCAGAGCGTCCACCACAGCGTGATCCCGGTGTTGAACAAGCACGGCTTCAGCGTGATCTTCACGACGATCTTTGAGGGCGGGCTGTTTCAATTGCTGGCCCACCTGACCTACAGGGACGGTTCCAAGCTGGTGAGCAGCTTCCCGCTGCCGACCGCATTTGACCGCCCGCAGGTGCTGGGCAGCGCCCTGTCCTATGGCAAGAGATACCTGTTGATGGGTCTGGCCGCGATCCACTCCACCGCCGACGACGACGACGGTAACGCTGCTGAGAAGGGTGCTGATGAGGCTCGCCTGCGGCAGGCCACCGACCTGCGCGACGAACTGATCAAGGACATCGGCAACTGCATCAGCCTTGCTGAACTTGAGGCGTCAAAGAAGACCGCCTTCTTCAAGACCCAGTTCCAGAACCTGCAGGCGCTGTCTCCTGAGATGGCCAAAGAGGTGGTCGAGGCGGGTAAGGCTCGCCGAGTGGAACTTGAGGGAAACGGGTGATGATCAATGAGTTCGTCCGAGCCGTTCAGAATCTCTTCCCGCAAGCGGAAGTCATTCAGCAATCGCGAGAGGGCCGAAATCTTCCGCGACACCTCTGGGATTTGCCACCTGTGCCAGCGGCCAATCGGTCCGGGTGAGGAGTGGGATGTTGAACACGTCACACCCAAAGGGCTGGGCGGCTCGGATGATCCCGAAAATCTGCGGCCTGCGCATGTGGATTGCCACAGAGGGCCGGGCGGCAAAACATCAGATGATCGGGCCAAGATGGCAAAAGCAGACCGTCTGGCCCTCAAGAATGCGGGGCTTTGGAAGAGCAAGACGCCGATGAGGAGACGCTGATGATGTCTACAGCCATTGTCACCGAGGGACAGGTCGAGGAGTCGATGGAGTATCTCTTCACCAGCGCCAGCGAGTTGGGTGTGGCCGAGGCCGAGGCTCGCCGGTCGAAGGCGCAGGCGATGAAGGCCAGCGTCGAGAAGAGCGTGGCCGGTCAGGAGCGGGACGCTGATCTGGACCCGACATACCTCAAAGCCAAGTCCTATCTTGAGACGCTGAAGGCCCTGCGAGACGCCCACGAAATGCGCATTGAAATCTGGCGAACCCAGTCAAGCAACTGGAGAGCGATGAAGCTATGACGGCGAAAAGGATCATTTCACAGGCCGAGGCCGAACGGCTGGCCGATCTGGCCACGACCGCAGGCGTTGAGGTCGAGATCGAGCGCAACGGGACACTGGTCCGGATCAGGCCGTATCAGGCGACCACCGATCTGGCCGCGTGGCGGTTGAAGAGGAAGGCAGGACGATGAAAGTGCAAGCGGCAGTACTAGCCATCGCAGCAGCAGCGATCACCGGCCTTGTCGTGGTCAAGCTGGCGACCGTAGAGCGCAAGATGATTGTTCATCGCTATGACCCGCAGTGGACTGTGGTCCCCACAGGGGGCGGGGAAGAGGCGGTGCCGGGTTGCAAGTGCAGCACCCACCCGAAGACGGTTTCGCCCGCCAGTGAGCCTGCAAAGCCCTTCCGGCAGGGGGTTGAGTCATGAAGCAGCGCATCTTTGTACGGTCTATGAAAAAGTGGATCGATGTCACGTTTAAGGCCGACAACAACCAGCGGGTTGAGACTGCATACGTCACGATCAGTGTAGACGGTCAGCATCCCTGCCTAAAACTACGGTGGAAAATCAAAGGCCGGATCATGTGCAGCGCAGCGTTCAACGCGATCAAGGCGAAAAATCCGGGCGCGTTGATGGATGTGCTGGATCATTTCAAGGACACCGCCGACCTGCCCAACATGATCGAAATCGCTGCTTGACCTGTGTGGATATATCTGTGATATATTGATGTGTCACAGCAATGGAGCGCAATAATGACCCCACAGGATTTGAAGGATTGGCGATCCAAGGTTGGCTTCAGCCAGCGTCAATTGGCCGAGCGCCTTGGTATGGCAACCGGCGCGGTCTCGCACTGGGAAATCTCCAACAGGCCCATCCCAGTGTGGCTTCCGCTGGCCTTGGCTGGCATCGAGCAGGAGATCGGTCATGCATAAGGTCGTCACTGAGAAGAAGACGTACTACTACGCCTACAAGGGCGGGCCTCGCATCCACTCTGCCCCCGGCACCAAGGCGTTCGACCGCGAGGTCAAGATGGCTCTGCGCGAGCGTGATGCAGGCGGGATCGACACGCTGGACGACCTGCTCAAGGCTTGGATCGTCTCGGCCCAATACAAGGCTCTGAAGCCAAACACCCGCGTCTTCTACAACAAGGCCATCGATGACATTCTGGACGAGTGGTCCGGAGCCAAGCTGGCGATGTTTGGGCAGAAGGGTGCGCGCAGCACTTTGCTCGAATGGCGAGATGAGATCGCGGATGAAGGCAACCAGCGTACTGCCGACCGCAACCTTCAGACGCTGCGGACGGTGTTTAACTTCGCGCTGGATCGCGAGTTCCTCTCGCACAACCCACTGGCTCGCTACAAGGCGATCTCCAAGGTGAACCGCCGCGACATGATCTGGACCGACGCCGACGTGGCCAAGTTCCTTGCCACCGCCAACCAGCAGATGGCCAACGCCTTCCGGCTGGCTTTGCTGACTGGCCAGCGCAAGGGCGATCTGTTGAACCTCAAGTGGTCGCAGATCATCGACGGCGCGATCCGCATCACCCAGCAAAAGACCGGCGCGATGGTGGCGATCCCGGTCGAGGGTGAACTGGCCGATCTGCTCAACAGCATCGAGCGGGTGGGTGAGTATGTGCTGGTGAACACCGCAGGTGAGCGGTGGAAGAATTTTTCGACTAGCTGGTATCACGCCCGCAAGGCCGCTGGCATCGAGGGGCTGCGCTTCCACGATCTGCGCGGCACTTGGATACACAGAGCCTACCGCGATGGCTGGTCGATCACACAGATCGCAGCCGTGTCTGGCCACTCAGAGAAGGACGCCGAGCAGGTGATCCGGTCAGCGTATCTGCCCCGGTCGAGCGGCTCGGATCGCGTCCAAAAGCAACTTAACGTCAACCAATCAGGGTCAAATTTTACCAAAACGGTCGCGCAAGATATTGAAAAGTATGAGGAAAAACTTGAGAGTAGATCAGTATTTTCCCCCTATAAAATCAATGTGTTATACGACCTAAAAGGGTAAAAACATCCCGAATAAGAGGCTTACATCCTGTTTTCGTCCCAAAATTTAGCGGTCCCAAAGCTACTGCACCACATCTGGATCGGGCCTCGTCCGGCCCCTTCCAAGTGGATGCAGACGTGGCCTGACCAGCACCCGAAATGGCGCTATCTGGTCTGGGGCAATGACGATCTCCGGAAGCGTGACTGGGTCACTCACGACCAGATCAATTGGTTCTGGGCGCGAGGCATGTGGGCGGGGGTGGCCGATTGCATGAGATACGAACTGCTGCACGAATATGGCGGGTTCATGCCGGGGGCCGATTGCATATGTGAACGGCCCGTCGATGAACTGCTCAATGACCAGCCCGACACAATTGATTGCTGGGCGGTATATGAGAGTGAGAAGGCCAAGCCGGGGTGGATCACACCGCCCTACGCAGCAAGGCGAGGGAGCCGGTTTCTGGCAACGGTCATAGAGGCCGTCAGAAGCCTCACAGAGCGCGATATGGGTCCGCCGTGGGTGTGCGTCGGCAACAAGCTAATAGGCGATCTGGCGGCGTCCTCTGGGGCGTCTGAGGCTATTCACGTCTGGCCCGATCACTACTTCAATCCCAGACATCATACCGGCATCGAATATGACGGCCCAGACAAGCCGTATGGGCGGCAGATGTGGGGATCAACGGCAGGCAGTGGAGGGTATCCGACGTGAGGCCGCTATATGAGACGGCCACTGACCTCGTTGCAGAACGAGCCATTGCCGAGACGATTGCGGGGGTGTTTGACCGGCAGATCGAGAAGCTGCCGAAGCAGTACCGGTTAGACTTTGCAGTCACCGATACCGAGCGCCGGGTCAGGGCGTTTCTAGAGGTCAAGCGGCGGCACAACGCACACGACCGCTATCCGGACGCGATCCTGTCGCTGTCCAAGGTCGTGGCCGCGAAGCACCTGTCAGATGTGGTGGGGGTGCGAAGCTGGTTCGCGATCCAGTGGGATGACGCCATTGGATACGCCCCACTTGACGGTCACTACACAGTGTCAATGACCGGCAGGACAGATCGGGGTGACTGGCAGGACATCGAGCCTCACTGCCACATCCCACTGTCGGATTTCAAACTGCTCTATCTCTAGGTCAGTTCAGACAGGAAGTCGGCCATATCGCGTAGACGCCTGACCGTCTCTTCCACGCCGACCTCGATGCAGAGCAGTTCGGCCCCAGCTTCCAGACACACCTGCGCTCGGCGCTCAGCGTGATACGCTCGCGACTGCTCAGCCAATTCATCGATCTTGTCAGTCACGGCAGTTCGCGTCCTGCGCTTCATTGGCAGCGAGGATTTGGCGCTGTGTTTCAAGCGTCAGCTTGTCCTGACGGGAAGGGCGGATCGGCAGCACCTGCCCCGTCCACCCGCAGTTGACCTTCATCCAGTGTGGTGCGCTGGCACAGCCCGCCAGCAGCAGGCTAGTCGCGATAGTAGCGATCAAGCCGACGTTCGACTTCTTCATCTCCAGCGAGCCTCACCTTATTGACGATCTTGTTGGTCCGCTCAGCAGCCTTGTTATTCAAGGCGCGTGACCGGCGCTCGTATTCATATTTGCCCGCTGCCTTGCCCTTCGCGAAAACCATTGCAAGACCAATCAACGCGGCACCGATAATGGAAATCTGCAGGGCGAAACGCGCCCACACGGCGCTCAGCCAGCCCATCAGCAGCGTGAAGATCATATGCCGTCCTCCACGCTTTTGAGATGGCGGTCATAGACCACCCACGCGCCGCCGATGATGATCACCGCAGCAGCGGCCAGCAAAGCGACTGGCACGATGGACACGCCATCTGTGATAGCACCCACATTGGCCTTGATCTCTGCCACCGAGCCAGAAGCGACAGCCACGCCTGTCAGCACCTGTGCGCTGCCTGCCAGCGACATCCGAGATTTGCCCAGAGACCGACCAACCGGAGCGTCGAGGGCCTGCCCTTCGGCTTCCGCGATCTTCTCCTTGGGCTGGGCGGATGCGTACATCGCAGCCTCTTCAGCCCGCCTGCGGATCAGCCCCGGCAGTACCCGGCCACCCGCCTTGTTCCACAGTGCGAACCGGCGAGCAGCGTCAGCCCACTGGCGCTTGTTGGTGGCCTTGAGGACTGAACTGCGAAGGAACGCTCCGGGGCCGATATTATAGCAGAGGCTCACCATCGCATCCCACTGTTCCTGCGCGACCTCGACCTTCAGCCCCTGCGCCACGGCCCGCTCGTACTTGACCAGATCGTTCGCGAGGATGTCCTCGGCTTCCTTGCGGGTGATCTTCATGCCCGCCGTCACCTGCGGCTTGCCCGCTGCCGAGGTATGGCCATAGCCAATGGTGAGAACGCCAGCAGGGCAACGATACGTTGTACCTCGGAACCCTTCATACTTCATGATAAGTGAGCGGGCTTTGGCTGATGTCTTCATGCTGTCCATCCTCACTTCGTGACTTGCTTCCCGATGTGCAGCAGGCGCTCGTCCATCATCTTGGTCCGCTCGTCCAGCCGTGACATCGTCTGCTCGATCTTGGACAGCGACTGCCACATCCGTACCTGATCGCTGTCCATCTTGGTCATATCGGCCTCTAGCCGCTCGACCTTGTTGGACAGCTTTGACGCCCACCAGATGGTCGTGGCCGCGTGGCCCAGAATTGAAAAGGCCAACCCCCAGAACGCAATTGAATCTAGAGCAAACACCGCTGTTACCTCCCCAACAGTCCGTCCAGCCGCCGGGGCTGCAGTTCGTTCATTGAATAATTGTAGCCTGCCGCAGCGCCGGGAATGCTGGTCATGCGAGCAACGTCTGCGGCAAACCTGCTGTTCAGCGGTTGATTGCGGTTAATGGATTGCAGGGCCGCGTGGAGCCTCACAGCGTCACTGCCACGGGCGGTTGTCAGAGCCTTAGCCACCTCTGTCGCAATGGCGTCCTTGCGCTGCTTCACCGCTTCGGGCGTCTGACCAGTAAACGCCTGCAGCACCCGCCTCGACGCTTGCAAAGGCTCTCCAGCCGCCGCGCGAGCAAACGCCCCGCCACGAGCCTGATCATCAAGCATGCTGTTGAACTCTTGGCGTTGAGCCGTCTTGCTGTTCTGGGCGACCGATGCCCTCAGTTCAAACGCCTTCGCCTGCTCATCGATAGCCTTGAACAATCGTGCGGACTGCCGAGGCCCAAGCAGCGTCTCCATCTTTTCGCGGCTTGCCCTGCTTGACAGGTCACGCAATACCTTGCGGCCTTCAGCTACCCCGGCAGCGTCACCAGACACAGTTCCTACGGCCTTGGCCATCTGGTCGTCTATGTATTGCCGAGCGCCTCTACGGGCCGCGAGAAGCTGCTCCCGGTCCATCCCCTTCACCATCAACGCAAAGTCGCCACGCTTGATGCTGGATCGGAATGCATCCTCCCCGATCTTTAACGCCTCAATGCGTGAGAGCGGGTCTGCCGCTGTCTTCAACGCTTGATCATACGCGGGAACGTGTGCGCGAAGGGTGCTGCGAATGTCCCGGCTCAAGTCACTGAGAGCCTTACCCTCTACTGTCACCGCACCGAGCGCGGAACCCCTCTCCTTTTCCGAGAGCGTATTGAGGGCGCGGGTGATGTAATCAAGCTGGCGAACATCAGGCATCTGACGGTACACCACAGAGCCATCATCAGCCACCGTGGCCATTATTTGCTGGCTTTCTTCGCCCATCAGCTTCATCAGCCGGTTTGCCTTGGCGATAACATCACCCGGCACCTGCCTCATCAGTTCCTCTATCTGCATGCCATCCGGCGAAGCGTAATCAATCGGGCTAGAGTAGGCTTGCTTGTATATAGCCCTGCGCTGTTGCTTGGTTGCATCGCGGATGCCCCGAATGGCCGTCTCGACGTTTTCTGGCTTGCCGAGGTAGGCGTCCAGAACGCCCGCCATCTTGCCGGTGGCCGCTCGCGCCCGCTGTTCAATAGCCGGTCGAACAACGCTGGTGGCTCCAGCGGTAGAACTTAACGTGGCGTCCAGCACATTCCGCGCTTCCGGGCCAACGTCAGCCAGCATTGCGTCAGCCCCGGCTGATGCCAGATTGTGCCGCCCCATTGCCTCCGGCGGCATCGACCTTGAGAGTATCCGAGCCGCGTCTGGAGACAACCCAACGCGCCCTGAGTTGCGGTTAAAGGTTCTGCGGTCAAGCAGGTTGCGTGTGCCTGCCTTTATTCCCTCCGATACCAGTGGTGTGGCTGCGCCGAAGACACCCCCGACAAACGTCCCAAGCTTTCCGCGCTCTTTAGCCACCTCCATTCGGCTCTCTGGCGTGGTGCCTGCGCCATACCCGCTGACAGTACCTTCTGTGCCGCCCAGTACAGCGCCAGTCGGAATGCCGACAGCAACCTTGCCAGCCGTACTTGTGGGCAGCATGCTGGTGAGTTTAGCCGGTGCGCTTATAGCTGCTACAGGAAGCGTAGCAGCCACGCCACCGCCCATCTGAAGCGCCAAGGACTGGCCGGGGTTTTCCCGACCTTCCCGGTCTTGCATTGCGCGGACCATATTGGTCGCTTCTTGCCGGTTCCGGCCAAACAGCTTCTCCGCAGCAAAGCCCAGAGCCTCGTCTGTATACTCACCAACGAATGGGATGCCTTGGAGAACCTTGGTGGCTTTTGACGCAATAGGGTGCCGCCGGGACCAATCTTCCATCTGCTTATCGACGCCGAATTTCTCACCGGACGCCTGCATGTTCTGGAAGATTTCTTCGATCTGTGCTTCCTGCGCCTCTTTTGGCAGAGCCAGAAACTCCTTACCAACCCTGACCGGACGGCCAGCGATCAGTATCTCGATCATGTTGTCATCCATCAGTTGGCTCCCGGTATCACATATGGAACGCCGCCGCTGGTTGTCCTTACGCCGGGAGTTCCAGCGCCACCCTGACCACCCCCCAGTATCTCCTGATACATACGGCGCAGGCGAGCCGTGCTATCGGCAAAGATTTCTGGTTTTGAGGCAGCGAACTCAAACATCGCCCTGTCCAATCCAAGCTGCGCTTGGAATGGGTCTGCCTTGAACGCCTCGGCGTTCCGCTGCATGTACTCTTGCACGAACCCAGCCATCGCGATCTTTCGATCGTTTGACGTTCTTATAGCTTCCATCATCAACTTGTTGCCCTGTGGCGTGGCCCCAAGGCGTGGAGTGCTATCGACTATGAACTGCAAGTCGCGGTCGGTTGGGTTCTGACCCAACTGCTTGACCATAGGAGCCACAATGCGATTTGAGACAGACTGGAGAGCCTCTTGACCTGCAACGGAGCCTAGGTCGAGACCAGTTACCTGCTTGACCTTCATCTTCCACGGCTCAGCCCAACCTGTAGCGGCCCCCTCTGACATCAATGCGCCAAACGTCTGCAGTTCAGCGTTTAATTGGCCAGCATTCGCGGCCCCGGACATGATGCTCTCGTACTGCTTCTGAGAATATTCTGACCACGGCTTGCCCTGATTGATTGTGACGTTTGACCCCCGACCTCCGACCATTGTCGGCTTGCCGGTTGCGTTATCCACCCAGATAGGGTCGGTCGGCTGGAACCCATAGGATGCCTTTTGCTCTGGCGACATCATGTAGCCTCCAGACGGCGCTGGGTACAATGCATCTGCAGCCGCCTTCATGTCACCTGCCGCAATAAACCCAAGTGCGCGACGGGCATAGGGATCAGCCGGGTTGGCTTCCATCTTGGTCCGGATTTGCTGCTCCAGTTCCTGACGGCCCAGAGTAGCCCGCATCTGCTCTTGCTGCTCTTGCTGCATCTTGGTCTTGAGCATCTGGTTCTGACGGGCGCTGTTGAGGCTGTCCATATAGCCACCGATGGGCGACTTGAGGTTGGCCATCATTCTTGCGCGAGCGTCCGGGGTCATCTCCTGACCCATCGCCAGCAACTGCAGGGACAGGTTCTGAAGCGCCCCGGCGCGGGCCAAGTTCACGTCCTGATTGGGAACGCCGAACTGCTGGTTGATTGCCTGCGGGTCTTGCCGCATCGACATCAGAGTGTCGAAGAAATTAGCCATTGATGTTGCCTCCCTGCATCGGGCCAAATCCAAGGTTTACGGCGAGCCTGCCGTTGATCTCTTTCACCTGATCCGGATACTTCTGCTTGACCTCTTGGGCCATCGGGCCGACGACCTTCGGGTAAGTCTTCGGATCGCCCTTGTAGCGGTAGGCGTACATGTTGAGGCCGGTCTCCTTGTCCCTCCCTACCTTCTCGATGTCGGTCTTCATCCGCCGGTCAGAAAAACCGAACAGGGGAAGCAGGGAGCCAATGCCGGTCGCCACCCCGGCTGCAGTCATCCACGGGTTGGACTGGGTGGGCTGGGTGGTCGTCTGGCTGGTCGGATACGGCGTCATGCCCAACGCACTCTGCATGATCGACAGTTGCTCTTGAGGATACTGACGCATCTGGTTGTAGAGGTTCTGGTCGGCGCTAAGATACGCCTGCTCCTGCTGCTGCAGCCGATCACCGGCAGACAGCGCCCCTTGAATGCCAGCGAGGTTGGCCTGCTGCCCCGCCGCAGCGAGATCGCCCATCGTGGCCGCGCCTTGAAGGTTGAGACCAGCGCCCTGCAGACCAGCCGCCTGATTGGCCATTCCGGCCTGCATCTGACGGGCCAAGTCTTGGTTCATCATGTTCATCGCCTGCCCGTAGCCCTGATTTCTCAGGTCGGCAGACATCATGCCTGCGGCCTTTGCAGATTCCGCGTTGGTCACGCCTTCCATCACCCCGTGACGGCTCCCGCCAAACGCACCCGCCGCACCCGCCGCATCAGCCACCTGATTGAGTGACATCTTGCGCTGGTCATCGAGGCGCTGCAGAGCCTGCTGCTCGACGTTCTGGATGTACGGCGACATGTACTGGCCGACGTTGCCCTGCAGGAACGATCCAGCCTGCACCTGTTGCGGATTGTAGCCCGCCACGGTCTGGGCCGCGTTCTGGGCTGCACCATAGGCCGCGTTGGTCGATCCCATATTTGCGCCTGCTGCCTGTATGGCCTGCATCTGCATCGGGTCCATACCAGCGACGGTCTGGCCTTGGTATGGCATCGTCAGGTTGTTGGCCGCGTCAGTGGCTCTGGAGATACCTTCCTTTGCGAACGACTCGATCCAGTCCGGTATCTGCTGCTGGACCGTTGTGGTCTGCGACCCGCTACTCTTTCCCATTTACAGCTTCCTTTCAAAAGCAACTGTTTCGGCCCAGCCGTACTGCGGGAGGACACGCTTCCACCCCCGCCGACCACGCATGTGCATCGACTTGCATCCCTGACTGCGGCCAAACTCTTCGATCTGAGGCTGCAGTGACATGACATCCTCCAGCCACCCAGCGGCGAGGAACACGTTGAGCGCCCGACCTCGCGGGTATTGCACGACCTCGGTCACGACCATCGCCCGGTCGTTCCACCAGCACTGCATGCCGCCGGTCTTGATGGCCTCGACCACGTCCTCGACTGTGTGTGTGTTACCGCCTAAATCTAATGCCTTCTGCAGCCGTTCAACCGGCACATCAATCGAAGGCATTTCCACTGACTGCTGCCGCCGACACAGTTCCACTGTCATCGACGGTGATCGCGTACACGGTGCCGTTTGGCGACTTGAGAAGCAGGCGCTCTTGAGCGAAACGGCGGCTGTTCACTTGCTGGAAGGCATCCCTGATCAGAAAGAACACCTCATTGAGGATGGCCGCATCAGCGCGGGTGATCTTCGGGATCGTGATGATCATCGACGCGCCCCCGGCGACACATCCAGCCGCACCTCAGACAGGCTCCAATCGCTGTCACCCAGAGCCTCAACCCGCATGCGGACATCGCGCCCAGTGACCCGCGTGTCGCAGTAGCCATCCGACCGCAGTGTGTAGGGGCCAAACGTGCGCTCAGAGCCTTGCGGCGTCTGCCGGGTGTAGAACGACAGCCTGACAGTGTCTGTGCCGAAGCCGTTTGCCACCATTGCCTGCTTGATCTCGACGTTCTGCTCACCGGCTGGTGGCACCCGGATCACGCTGGTCTCGGCGTAAATGTTGCCCTCGCGGGTGCCGTTGGTGCCATCTGTCCAGCCGGTGTCATGCTCCCAGACATAACCGCTGTAATCAGACATCAGGGGCTTCTTGTCAGCCAGTGCTGGACACATAGCCGAACGGGTCAGGAAACCAATCGACCACCAATTTTCAAGCCAATTGTAGATCACAAATTGATCCGCAACCGTGCTGCCCTTGCTGGGGAAGTACCAGTGGATTTCGGGCAGGGAACCGTGGTCAGAGGCATGCACCAGCGAGGTGATACTGTTGGGGCAAAGACATTCCTGCAGATAGTTCCATACCGGACACGGCACCGGTTCCACCACATTGCCATCTGTCTTGAAGAAGCCGTCGCGGCTCCAGAAGAAGCAGACGCCGCTGTCGTGTGCAAAGGCGCGAGGGCCGATGAGGCGGGCCTCTTCCAGTTGCGTTGCTCCGTACACAAACGGCTGGCCGATGTAGCGGACGGCGAACACTTCGGTCTCCGAGAAGATTACGATACCGTTCTTGACCTTGGCCGCAGCCACAAGTGGTGTACGGCTCTCAAGGTCGAGGAACCCTGCGGTGTTAGTCGTGCTGGCGTAATCCCAATCGGTCACGTCTTCGCGGCTTGACCACGCAATGCGGCGGGGCTGACTGTCGGCCCCGATGCACATGACGTGCCGCTCTTCAGTCACCGTGACAAACTGGTTGCCGACCGGGACGGATGCATCTGTCACCGTACCGCCCGACGAGGTCGTGTCCGATCCGGTATTGGCGTAGGTGAACTCGGTCGTGCTGGTGACAGTGACAGTGACGCTGGCATCGTCAAACGTGTCGTCAGTCACACCTGCAATGGCGACCTCATCGCCTGTTGTGAGATTGTGGGCTGATGAGGTGGTGATGGTGGCGACATTGGACGTGCGGCTGGCCGCTGAGATCGCGTAGACGCCAATCACGCTGCATGCAGTCTCTGGCGAGGTAACATCGTAGTAGAACAGCCTGCCGTCCGACGACGAGCATGCAATGACGTCCTCGCCCCAATTGTCTATTGACCATACAGGCACTAAGCCAGAGATCAACTCTGACCCGCTTGATCTGGCCGTTCCATAGGTTTCGGCTCCATACGGCCCAACACCATACCCCACCGGGAGACCGGCATCCGCGCTCATGCTGACCAGCCCAGACGGGCTGACATCGACATAGCCGTTGCTGGCAGAGAAGGAGCGAATTTCGGTCGTAGTCAGCAACAGGGTGCGCAGGAACGAGGAGTTGTCTCGCCACCGGTAAATCTTGCGGATAGTCCCAGACAGCGGCAGATTGGCTGCTGACTGTTTGATCCAACCACCAATCGGCTCAAGGACACCCTGCCGCCAGCGAACGAGGTTTACATCGTACCATCTACCCGGTGTGTCATAGGGTGTCGCCCCCCGGACAACGCCCGGAGGGATCGATACTGGCATAACTGGCATTGGATCGTCCTTATGCAGGCTCGGAGGGCCAGACCGGGTTGAACGGGTCAGTCGTATTTTCGGGTAGATCACGTAAGGCTTGGCGGTAGGTAGCCCACGCTGCCTGACCCACCGGGCTGTCAGCGACCTGTGTCCAATCACAGTCCATCAGTTTGACGTTGCGGTTGGAGCGAAGACGTGACCACGCATCCGCCTCACGCTCTGCGATTTCCTCGGCGGTGGCGTCTGTCACGACCCAGTTCTGGAGCCAAGCGCCGTTGACCTGTACCGGATCGCCCTCGGTGACGTTCTTGGTGTGGTCAACTTGTGGCCTGTCAACCGGCGTAACCGGATAAACGCCCCATTCCGCCAGCCCCTCATTGGACGGGGTTTTGGGGAACGAGGTGTTCGGGTTGTCTTTCCGGAGCTGGCCGATTGAGTACGGATATGTCTCGACCTGTCCGTTGGTTGTTTTGACGTACATTTGGATTGGTTCCTTTTACTAAGCAGGCTTCAAAACGCCAGTGAATGCCGCGCAGCTATACTGGCTGCTATTGGACGCGCTGAACGTAAATTCTGCTGGATTTACAACCCCAAGCCCCGGCCCCTCGACATACCCAGCCCCCACCACACTGTCTTCTGCGGACAGATAAGATGTTGAAATAAAGCCGGTCAGGTCTGAAGAACTATAAGTGGCTGCGCTGCCGCTATAAGCGCCAGCACCGGAGGCATACACCCACGCACCAGTATAGGCTGATGCGTCCAGAGATATGGGGTCGGCCAGCACGGTATTGCTGCGAGTGTCCGTAGTTGTCAAAGCAAACGGCGTAGTGGGGTCAACCCCGCGAAAAACGTGTATCGTGGAGGCACCACCCTTACCACCGGAAGTGCTGTACGACAGCTTTAGCTGGGTGTCTGGAGTTGCCCCGCAGACGCCCCACAAAACGTCTAGATTGGTATCGTAGGTGTCGTTCACATACTGATGGGTCACAACATTAAATGCACCTTGCTGATTACCCTGCATCCCCGTCGTGAAAGTAACTGTGTCTGCGCTACTCACCGAAACGATAATAATATCACCTGCGGCGGGTGTGCTGTCAGAGCCACCTGTGAGCGAGATGTCAAAGAATGTTGCCGCGCTGTAATAGGACTGCGAATAAAGCATTGACCCAACGAAGGATATGCCAGACGTGGCTCCCCCCAACATCCCCGCCGACCACGGCATAATCAACCCAGCCATAGCTTACGCTCCGTTCACGGCGTTGCCGTACAGTGTCGAACCGACCTTGAAGACGTGGACGACGGTGTTGCCGCTGGTTTGCAGGGTTGGGGCGGAGCCGCCGCCTGACAGCCAAGTAATCGTCGGCCAAGTGATCGTGTAGGCAGAACCGTCGTCGATCAGCAGCACCACGCTTTCACCGTCAGCCAAGCTGTCAGTAAACGTCGAGTTGCTTGACAGCGTTTTGGACTGCACCAGACCGTTGGCCGGGTCGATCGCGTTGGCGGGCATTGTCTCGGTGTCAACCACCAGACCATCGCTGATGGTCGGGTTGGTCAGCGTTTTGTTGGTCAGCGTCTGTGTGTCGGTCGTTCCTACGACAGTACCAGATGGTGCTGCCACAGTGGCGATGGTGCCGAGGCCGAGCGTCGTCCTCGCAGCCGCTGCGTCAGCGTCGTCAATGAGCGACCGGCCAAAGGACGTGATGGCGGCTTCGGCCCACGTATCTACGCCGGTCGTGTACGCCAACTTGTCGGCAGCGGTGCCGAGGGCTGCAAGGCTTGTCAGTGTGGCGTCATAGGCTTGCACGTCAGTGCCAATGGTTCCGGTAGCCGCATCACCCAGACCCAGTGATGTGCGAGCGCCCGAAGCCGTAGTTGCCCCTGTGCCGCCGTGATCAACAGCGAGAGACGCACCAGTGCCGTCGAAAAGCGCATCGATTGACGCTAGGTCAGAATTGATTTTGGTTCCCCACGTATCGTCGCTGCTTCCCACTTCTGGCTGAACCAGCCCCAGATTGGTGGTTGTTGTATCTGCCATATCTAGTCTCCTGTCAGGCCGCTTCCACTGCGGTCCAAATGTCAGTGCCTGCGGTCACTTCGGACCACGCTGGCGCGGTTGGTGTGGTCGCCGTCCAAGTGTCCGTGTCTGGGGGCAAACCAGACCACGTTGGCATAGCGGGGGTGGTGGGTAGCCACGTTTCGGCGTTTGCAGGGACTGGCGTCCACACCAGTCGTCCTGCGGTAAGCTGCCCACCAGACCCCAGCAGTGCGGCGCTGCGGTAGCGGATGCCGCCAGCAACCGGCGTGATGGTCCCGACTGCTGTGAGCGTTGGTGTCGGGTAGGCGATCTTGCTTGCGTCGGTTGACACGGTGCCTGATGCAAGCAGTGCGGCGTTCACGACAGCCAGCTTTCTGGCAGCGGCTGTCAGCGCCCCTGTGCCGCCGTAAAGACTTGCGCCAATACCGACACGCAGAGCGGCTGCGGCGAGTGCGCCAGCACTAACAGCAGACGCCGAGCGGCATCTGACACGACTGCCGGTCGAGCCTACCGACCCCTGTGCCTGCAAAACAGCTTCAGCGTAAGCCGTGCGTCTTACGGCAGCCGAAACAATGCCAGCGCCAGATAGCAGCGATGCGGCGTTGTTATTAACACGCGTATAGCTGGCCGAAAGCGAGCCAGACGCCAGCAAAGTCGCGGCATCTACCCGCTGCCTGACCGCATCGCTTGCGAGTGAACCTGCCCCATAAAGGTGGGCAAAGCCCGCGCCGATTTTTCCAGCGGTGGACGCAACTGACCCAGCAGCCGATAGCTGACCAGACGCGGACAGAAGTTTATGGGCTACACTTGTCAGAGCGCCAGAGCAGAGCAGTGTCGCCGCTGCAAATTTTGCCGCCGTGAATTGTGTGGCCGCAGCAACCAGCGCACCGCTACCAGCAAGAACGGCAGCATTCCCGTCGTTCACGCTGTATAGGCCAAGTCCATACGCCCCTGACCCGTACTTGCTGGACGGGACGGTTATGGTTTGGATTGCGCCGTATAGGTTAAGGCCGTAAGGCCCTAACCCATATTTGTTGCCCACGGTTGTTTAGCCCCTCTTATTAGGCCATCGTCAGGTCAAGCGACCCGGCGCTGATCTTGAGTTCGTCGTTGACTGCAATGGCCACCGAAGCTGTGAGAGCGCCGTGCCAGAGGCAGTTGCCAGCGGTCGAGGCGTCCCACACGCTGACGTGGCTGACAGTTTCCCAGTTCGTCGTCGTGTTTGGGCCAAACGTCAGGTCGGCGGCGTTGCTGGCGGTGTCGCCCGTAACCGTGAACGTGGCGCTCTGGCGGGCGTAGCCATTGCCGCTGATTTCACCAGTAGACGGCGAAGCGTCGGACGGGGCCGAGGTGTGCAAGGCCACATACCACGCAGTCGGGCGCGTTGCCGACCCGGTGGTCATCAGCCAGTCCAATATCAGGTTTTCTGCGTGATCGGTAAGCGCGCTCATCCGAATGTCCTCTTTCGTGAATGAAGGCCACCCTCTGGACGCTTGGCGCGTTCAGAAGCATAGCCAATTGCATCGATGCTGCCTTTGTACATGCTGGCCCACATCGGCATGCGTTCATCGTTTTTGAGATATGGTTCAGCGTGAACCAGCGACCCGAACAGGTAAGCGTCCGGGTGGTTTGCCAACAGCCAGTTGCTGGTATTGTTATTCGACAACGTCGGTATCTTGGCGTAGTAGGTCATCTCGACATCCGTAGATGCCGAGGGTGCCGGGAAGATTTGGAACTTGTTGTTGATGATCGTGTAGACGATTGGATCACCTGCCCGCTGGGTGGCTCTGACCTCGGCCATCCCCATTTGGGCAACGTATTCCAGAACGACCGGCGGCGAGCCGATGGTGATCAGGCTGATTGTCTCCAGCCAATCGACCGGCATGTTGACGTAACCACCGCTGATAGTGGACGTGTCCCGCTCGATCATTTCGTTAACGCGAAGCTGCCGGTTGAGAGCCGCTTCAGTCAGCGTGATAAAGGTCGGGATCACCGAGGTGAGATCGTCGCGGTTTAGCCAGTCAGCAATCGCTGTCTGCAGTTCCGCATACGTTGAGATCGCCATCAGTTGGCCTCCAAGATCACCGGCTTGTCCTCGGCCTGCAGTTTCTTGCGAGCCGCAGTCACCTCGTCCTTCCAGACTTCCGCGTGTTCGTGGCGGTAGGCGAAAGTGCCGATGTGTTCGATTTCCTTGCTGGCATCGTGGTCGAGCCAGACGGTGTAACCAGCCTCGCGGGCGATGCGGCAGAAGTAGATGTCTTCGCCTGAGTAGTTGCCAGAGCGGGCGCTGTAGCCGATCAGGTGCCACGGCATCGGCAGCTTCTTGTAGACATCTGCCTTGACCAGCATGCAGCCCATACCCATCGAGGCGACCTCTTCGAGGCCGGTGCTGTCTTCGTGGGTGTAGACGTGTTCAAGCGTCTTGAAATTCTTGAAGGCTGTCGGATGACAGGGCATGCGCCGCGTGGCGTAATTGCAGCCGACAATGTCCTTCTTGCGATCCGCAAGCTGGCGGTAGATGTCCTTCGGAAACCTCATGTCGCTGTCCAGCCACAGGATGTGGTCTGCCCCGGCGCTGAGAGCCTCTCTGGCGAGGTTTTCGCGCTGGTCGCAAATCAGCGTACCCATCGAGGTTAAGGTCACCAGAGAGCCGCCTTTAGGGGCTTCGTGAGCGCCGAAGAATGCCGACATGCGGGCGAGGTCATAGGCAAACCCGGCATCGACCTGATCTCGGCAGGGAACGCAAACTGCTAGTCTCATTAGATGGCTCCTGATTTGGTTCTGAAGAACCGATTGTCGTAATCATTGAGCCACCGCTTCATTGCCTCGTCGTCGTCGGCAATGCCCTTCCGCTTGAGGTCGTAGTAGATCGACAACGGGATTGATGCCACGCGGGTCCACTCACCCCAGCGATCCGGCGCGTTGTTGTACGCATCCCGGTTGGCCTCGATGATTGGAGACATGTCCTGCTCCGTCTCGATGTAGAAGCAGTTGTCGCTGTCGTCGTAATGGAAGAAGCGGCGAATGCCCAATTCCGGGCTTTCGCTGAACGGTATACGGCTCATGTGATGATCCATCTAATGGGACGTGCCGCCATCTCGGCGGGATAGTGAAAGGGGGGCCGAAGCCCCCCAGTCAGACTTAGCTGTCAAGCAGGTCGGCAATGATGCCGTGCGCAGCCTGATTTTTGACCTTGAGGCCGAACTCAACGAGGATCATGCGGCGCTCCGAGTCGCCGGTCACCGCGAGCTTCTTGGTCTGGTAGCCGCGCAGATACGCGACACCCGCATACTCCGGATCGAGGACGAACACGTCACGCGAACGCTGGAAGCGGTTTGCGATCATGCTCACCTTGCCGAAGTCGGACAGATACACGTCAGCCGTACCCACGATTGCGAAAGGCTTGGCCGAGGTGTTGTTCATCCGGTTGGCCTGAATGCCGGTGAAGGCCGATGCCACGGTCTTGTTGTGCGCACCCGCCATCATGATCTTCGGATCACCGCCGTTGTTCCACATCGACTGGATCACGTCCTTGAGCATCTGCTCGGTGAAGGTACGCTGAGTACCGTCAGTACGGGCCGTGTCGATGTAGCCGTTCGGGGCCGAGGTCAGAGCGCCGTTGGAGCCGTCACCAGCCTTCGAGACGTTGGAGGTCAGCCACGTCGGAAGACCGGCGGTCTTGCGAGCGGTGGTCGAGTCACCAATGACCGATGCCTGATTGAACAGCAGGGCGGTTTCTACGTCCCGCTTCAGTTCAGACGAGGCGCGGGCCATATCGTAGGCAAGCCTGCTCTTGTAACCTGCGGAATCGACACTCTCGATAGTGCCGGAGGTGCCAACGACCTTGCGGCTGATCTGAGTGTAGTTCCCGACGCGGTTAGTAGCCGCGCGGCTGTCGAGCGTTGCGTCGTCGCCTTCAATTGCGGCATTCGTAGTAGAAGCCGCTGCAAGCGAGTCGGTAAGCCATTCGAAGTAAGTATTGGACACGTTTTCACGGCCAACATTACTCATAAATGGGGTTTCCTCTGGCGAGATGTCATATATCATGCTGGAGAGGTCTTCACGAATATTGTTCGCATCATATTTGTCGAACAGGTTTGTCGGCTGAGCCATTGCTCATCCTCCTTCTAAGGACGCGCCGTCATCACGACGGGGCTGTGGTTGCTAAAGAAGGGTCTCAAACAATGCGGCTGCATCGTGTATCGACCCAGACTTGGCGAGACGCTGCTTTGCCTTTGTCTGCTTGGTCTGGCTGCGAGGGGCGGCTGTTGCCGATCCTGCAGAGGCCGTGCGTGGCCCCTTTGAAGCTGCCGCCTTTGGCCGCTTGGCCATCATGCGGTCGTACTTCATTGCCTTGTTCAGAATGACGATTGCCTTGTGGTCGTAGGCCGCGTTCAACTCTTCGTCCGAATAGCCCATTGAAAGGCCATACTCGCGCAGAGCCACACGATCTGCATCCCACCGGGACTTGTCTCGCCACTCCGGAATGGCTTCCAGCAGCTTCTGCTTACTCAGTTCGATTTGCTGCTTGGTCGCCATTGCGCGGGCTTGCGCTTCTTGCTGCGAGAGATATGCCTTCTCGGCTTGTATCTTCTGCAGCTTCTGCGCCCGGTCATTCCAAACGTCCCGCTGACGAACATATTCAAGCGGGTCTTCCTCATACAGACGACCCCAATCAGGCTCTTGCGGCTGCATCTCTGCCAGCGTCTGTTCAAGCGCAGACAGCAGGGTCGCATACTGTTGGCGTTCCTCGCGGATTTCGTTCAGTTCGCCGTGTAGCTGCGACCGTTCAGCCGAAAGCTGTTGGGTCTTTTGGGTGAAAATGGCCTGCCTCTGATAGCCTTTGACTACCTCGTCCAGCGGAAGCCGCTCTTCCTTGCCGTCGATCTTGACGGTGACAAGATTGGCTTCTGGTTCGGGGTCTTCATCGGCATCATCGTCATCAGCCATCGCCTCTACGTCATCGGCACCATCTTCTTCCGAACCTTCCGGCTCGTCGTCTAGTGGCGTCTCATCCGATTCCGCTTCGGCTGCAAGCGCCTCGGCATCATCAGCCGGGGCATCCTGTTGTGGTGCAGATCGCTTATGAAGGGTTGGGTTCTCCGCTTCGCGGTCCAAGAATGCTTCAAAGGCATCAACAACACTGGAGGGTCCAGTCCCGCCCGGTGGAGGGGTCGGGGTATTGGAAGTAGTCATCAGGTTTCCTTCTCAGGGATATGCGCCGCCATCTCGGCGGTGCGGTTCACTCACTGGCGTTTCGAATTGATCCGCCTGTTGTGGGCTTCGACCTCAAGGCCACGGGCCACACTCCGCATCTCGTCGCGCAGTTCCTCGACTGCCTTGTATCGATACCAGCACTGCTCGCGGCTGATCGCATCGTCCGGGTTGGTCGATGCCCACCGCTCAAAGTGCATCTTCTGGATCGCGTCCAGAGCCTCAGTCAGCACCGGGTCATCGAGCAGTTCACCTGCCCGTCTGGCCTTCTCTTCACGGTCCATAAATGCCTCAGATCAATGCTGCGGGTTCGCCGCCCAGAAGACCCTGTTTGCCTGCAGCCTCGCGGGCAGCGGCCCAACGCTTTTTCTCACGCTTGCACTCGTCGTCCTTGCAGGGCTGCACCTTGTCCATCTTGCCCTTGCCGCGATCCCGGTAGACTTCGCCGGTATTGAGGACGATGGTCTTGGTGTCCGGATCGACAGCGACAATGGCCTCTGGCGGTTGATCTGGGTCAACCAGACCGCCGTTCTGCTTTGCCGCCTCTTCCGCCACCGCCGCCGTCTGCTCGGCCTGTTGCTGGGGCGGGATCGACCGGGTCTTTTCGGCCTTGAGGCTGTCTGCCTTGGCCGTCCTGTTGACGCCTTGGAACGACGGCATGCCTTCTGGCATCAGCCCGTCCATAATCTCGGCCAGCGGCCCTACAACCGGCTCTGCCTGTGCGACCTGCGGTGCTGGGGCTGGCTTGCTGGCTTCCAAACGGTTGGTGTTCTTCTTCAGCGAGGCGAACTGGGCGACATCGATGCCTTGGTTCATCGCAGCCGTGGAAAGCCGAGACAGCGTCGGGTGGTCTTTGACCGTCAGCGTCTTGGTCTTCTCGTCATACTGCAGGCCAAGGTTTCGAAGGCCCTTGAGCGCCTCTGTCCTGATCCGCTCATCCGAGATGAAGCTGGAAGCAAACTTGCCAAGCATCTCCTCGGCTTTCTGCCGACCGATCTGCAGGACGCGGGCTTCATCGATCTTGAACGACCGAGGCTGGTCGTAGGTGTCGGTGGGGCCATCTTTGAACGGACCTGCCCAACTTGCAGCACCCGGCACCCCTTGCTGAGCAGCCAGTGCAGCGTCGGCCTCGGCTTCGCTTAGCGCCGCGCCTTCCAGACCCTCTGTGTCACCGCCAATCTGGCCTTCCATATAGGCGTCCCAGAGCGCCTCCCGCTCGTCCTTGGACAGCCCGTTGTAGTAGTCAGCAGCGGCCTTGCCCTCATCGGCCTGCCGCATCTGCTTGCTCGACCATCGACCAGCCTTGCGAGCCTCTGCTGCACCCTGATCGCCCTGATATGCGCCGTGGTATGTCACCATCATGTCGGGCGAGGCGAAGGGCTGTCTAGCCAGCCAGCTTGCCAGCTTTGCGCCAGCCTCGATTTGGGCCTTCGTGACATCCGCGTTGTTCTTGGCGATGACCTCGACGCCGATGGAAGTGGAACTGCTCACGCGCGGGTTTCCAGCGCCAGTCCACCGCTTGTTCTTGATGCTGTCGCTTGTGTGAGAAGCCTTGGAGTTCGGGTTTTTCGTTAGCTGGTGAACAGTGCCATCGCGGTCGATCATGAACTGCACGGCCACTCCGCGAGCCTTCATGCCATTCATGTGGGCTTTGCGCGATCCCGGTCCAGTATGGTGGAAGACCAGCGCGTCTACAGTTTCAATGTCACCCCGATCTCGGAACCAGCCCTTGTCTTCGGTGTCGATGAACGAGGGTTGATCAGCCGCGCTCTCAGCGTCAGCCTCCCCATCCGCTCCCTCGCCCTGCAACAGCCCCTTGATCGGGTCGGTGATTGCGTCTGTTACCTTCTCAACAGCCTCTTGCGCCTTCTCGACAATCGTCTCGCCCGTCATCGGCTTGTCTGCCGGTGCCGAGACCGGTTCTGCAACCGGTACATCCGGCTTTGGACGCACTGCCTGTGCAGGCACGCCGGACGGGGTGCTGCGCGACGGGCCAAGCAACGACTCTGGCGGGTACACGACCAACGGCGGCTTTGGCATCGGGATCGGCGGGGCCGAGATCGATGGCTGGGCCGGGGGAGCAGGCGGCTGGGAAACCGGGATGCTCACCGTCGATGTCCGCGATGCAGGCTGCGGAAGACCACTCGGCATTGTCCGCCCAATCTGGCGGAACGTGTCTGCGATCTCCTCCGGGCTTGCCGCTCCGAGAAGGCCGCGTGTGTAGCCAGCGGCTACCGGGTCGGTATTGGCAAACGAATAGTCTGCACCCAGTCCTGCATTGCCGGTGTAGGGCCGTGACGGGGCTGGGAGACCGGCGTCATCCATTTGCCTACTGGCTTCCATCGCCACCGACTCGGCTTGCTGTGCCTGCCGCTGTGCATTCTGCGCCAGAGCCTGTCGGCCCATTTCCGCAGCCATCTCTCGCTGCGCCATCTGGGCCTGATCGACCGAGCCATAGGCATCGACAGCCGCGCTTTGCTGGCGCTCACTGGGGGTGCCATACGGGTTGTTCTCGTTCGCAGCGACATCGATGGTGCCGAGGTCAACCGGCTCCGAGAAGTCGTCAGTGTTGACCGTGGTGTAGCTTTCCGGCTCCGGAACGCCAAGGCGATCCTGTATGGCTTTAGAGGCTTGTACCGGGTTCTGGCCAAAGCCAAAGTCACTTGCAATTGCCTGCCCCGTGATCCGGCCTATGTCGAGTAGGCCACTGATCGTCGGGTTAAGACCGGGGCCACTGAGTGGGCCACCGAAATCCTGTTTGACGCCATATGACGGCTGGGCCGGGGGGTTGGTCTCGGAAAAGTCAGAGACCGCGCCCACATTCGAAGGCGCAAAGGCATCACGCACCGCTGCCGCATCGGATCGGGGGCCGAAACCCGATACGGACTGGCCAGCTACCACTCCCCCCAAGCCGATACCTGCCATTGTGTCAGCATCAAGCCCAGACCATCCCCCCATAGCGTCCATAGCAGACGGGGTGCCAAGCGAGCCTTGGCCAATGCCGGTGGCGGAACTCGGCCCCATCCCCATTGACGGGGCGTAGCCGCCGAGAGGGTCGGCGTTGACAGACTGCCCCCGAACAGCGGCGGCAATTGCGCTGTCGAGGCCCATCTGGCTGGACGTGCTGGATGGAGCCGAAGGCGCTGGCGCAAACGATCCAAAATCAGTCATGCCGATAGCTGAAGTCGGCGCAGAGGCAAGAGAGCCAAAGTCTGTCAGGCCCAACGTAGACATATCGCCAAACGCCAGCGCGTCCGACGCTGCAGTCGTCGCCAGACCATTGGGCATCGCGGTAACCGTTGTCGGAGCCGAGATCGTCGGCAAAGCTACTGGCGGTGCTGTTACGGTCGGCGCTACAGTCGGCACAGACGGCGCGGCTACAGACGGCTTTGCCTGATAACCAGATGCCGGTGTCAGGCCGCTGTTGAACGCCGCTACACCAGCTTGAAACGCCCCATAGTTGACGTTGCCCGGTACAGCGTTGCCATAGGCGTAGCCGCCACTTGTGTAGCCGCCGACCTGACCGCCGCCAAAGTTTGTGTTCTGCGCACCACCCGTTGCCGATGTCTGGCCAAAGCCGCCCGTGAAGTTGCCGACACGGGCCTGATCAATGCCTTGATCACTTTCTGGCCCCAGACCGCCGCCAAAGTTGCCGTTTGTTGACGCACCGCCGCCGGAACTGGACCCGCCGCCCCCGGAACCTCCGCCGTCCGATCCGCCATAGCAGGGACGCGGCAGGAATTTCTCAAGAAACCCTTGCAATTGCTGCTCCCATCTTTGCGTATGGCTTGCGCCAAGGCCGACGCCACTGGGCGTTCACGCCGTCACCGTACCGCTCGCCAAAGTACCGGCGAGCCTCACGCACAATCTTGCCTACCGATCCATACGGGGCGACCAGATCGATGATCCACAATTCGCCCTGATCGTTTACCCAGTCAGCCCCGCCAATCACGTCATTGTCGTGCAGACGTTCCAGACCCGCATCATCCAACATCACCCACGTCATGACCGCCATACCGGGCCAGTGAAGCAGCTTGCCGTTGTTGGCCGCGTCCACGAAGCGATACTGTACCTGCCACAGCGGGATGTTGTCGTAGGCCCGTCCCGCCAGCAGCAGGTGGACGATGTCACCGACCGCTGCCGCCGTGATCAATTGGCACCATTCATCGGCCCGCGTGGCATTTCCATCTTGGCGATGACGCCCTCGATGTTGACCGGCTTGTTGTATTTCAGTTCCAGTTCAGCGGCCTTGAGCATTGCGTCTGCAATGTCCTTGTCGCGCTTGCGGTCGTCGTCCATCTTCTGGCTCATCGCATCCTGCTGGGCCTTGCCCTGTGCAATGGCGATGTCTGCCTTGATCTTCTCGGCCTCGACCTGTGCCAGCATCTGGGCCGGATCAGGCTTTGGAGGCTGTTGGGACGCGGCCTGTGCGGCTTGCTCTGCCTGTTGGGCAGTGATGGGCTTGAAGAACTTGGCGGCGTCCTTGAAGCCGTTCAGTTCCAATATGCGGCCCAGTGTCGTGCGGTACTGTTCCAGCGTCACCAGCGGATTGCCGGGGCCGAACTGGGTCAGTATCTGCTCCTGCTTGCCCAGCACCTGCATCAGCAAGGCGGTCTTTTCGACCGGGCTTCCGTTGCCGAGGCCGACGTTCACCACAACGTCCATTTCAGCATTCCACGCCGAGGGATCGACCGGCACCCACTCGTTGCGCAGGCGTACCACGCGAGGGCGATCCTGATGGCGGATGGTCATCTTCAGAAGGCCCTTGAACAGGCGCTTGATGCCGGTCTCGGCAAACACGCGGGCCACCATCTCCAGACGCTGTTGAGCCGCCGCCATAGTGGCCGTGACAGCCGCCTTGGTGGTAGACTGCAGGACATCGGCGTCGAGGCCCTGAGATGCCTTTGTAATGCCCGTGCGAGCCGCTCTGATGTCGTCAAGATAGGCAATGAGGGGGATAGCACTCTGGCCGACAAACGGCTCTGAGAGAGGCTGTACGGCCCCCGGAGCCTTGACGCGGATCACACCCCCGATTTGCGTATTGAGGACATCGTCCAGATTAGCCTGAGACTCGACCACGACAGTGCGCGGGTGGATTACCTGCGCGAGGCTGTCGAGGGTGGACCGGATCAGGTTGGTCTTGATGAGTTGCAAGTCCTTCACCTGATCGGCAATGCTCGCCCCGATGAGGGTATGAGGCGTCGGGTCCGGGCAAAGCACCGCAAACGGCACGTCTTCGACCACTTCGTCGTGCAGGATGTACGCCGCACCGCCAATCGAGCAAACCTTCCTCAATTCAGCGATGCCGTCGCCGTCCTTGTCCACCCGGATGTAGCTTTCAACGTACAGAATCTTCTCATTTGCCTCATCGACCGCATTGGCGCGGGAGAAGCGGAAATTGAGGGCCTCGTTACGGGTTTCAGCCTCGGTGTTCAGTTCGAAGCCGTCTGTCGAGCCGCCATTTTCGCGGATTTCGTCCTCATCGTAGCCCATTGCGACCAGTTCAGAGACCGTCGCCAGCTTGCGGTGGCCAATATACTCGGCTGTGTCGAGATCGCGGGCATTTCTGGCGACCAGAAACTCTTCCGGCGGGATGCATTCGACGCGGAAACGCGGGGTCTTGCGAGTGCGGCGGATTTCCAGCGAAATCGTCGGCGGAAGCCCCTCTTCTTCCTCGATTTCCTGCTCCAGTATCTCGACGCCTTCGTCCAGAAGCAGGATCGCAACGTCTTCCTCGGTCATGCCGGTGTATTTGTACTCGGCAACCTCGGTGTCCTCATCAACGCGCCACTTGATCACGCCCGTCTTGGAGATCAGGGCGTCCTTCATCGCGTTGTAGAGGATCGAAAACCCGTCATTGTCGCTGTTGAAGATGTAATTGATGTAGTCAGTGGCCTGCTCTGCCGCTGCAATGTCCTCAACCTTGCGCGGGGCGAACTCTACCGCCTTCTCACTGCTGCAGAAGACCCGGAGCAGCGACGGCATCATCGCTTGCACCACGTCCCTGACCTCGGACATGACAATTTGCGACCTGCCCTCTTCTTCGTTACCGATAAAATCTCCCCTGTAGTAAGAAAGCGCCTGTTCGCGCTCCGGGGCGATGTGTTCATCGATGTAGAAGGTGGCGTCAGAGATCGCGGACTTGATCACGCCCTGATACTTCTCTTCAGCCATAGGCTCTTTGTCGCCCAGACCGTGTTCAGCGATCTCGTCGTCGTCTTCGTAAGCCATTGTGTGCCTTTCAGAGGTCACAGAAGCGGCGCTGGGCCGTCTTTCTCGCGGTTGTAGTCGAGGGCCTCGGAGCCAAGTATGCCAAGGCCACCGCCGATCCCGGCCAAGCGCATCGCGCGGATCACATCTTCATGCGTTGTCTTCTCGCCGCCGACAGCGTCCCAGATGCTGTGATGCGTCAAATGCTGGTAGTAGGGCTGCAGCTTGCGGGCCGTCTTGACCTGCATCGCCTTCTGGCGGGCTGCGAGGCGGTCAACAGCCTCATTGCCACCCTTCCCACCCTTGCGGGCGATGTACTTCGACGCCTCTTTGGTCGGCCTGCCGGTGTGCAGGATGATCTGGCGGGCATCGAGGGTCGGCAGGTCGCCACGGCCAATCAGCGAGGCAAAAAAGCCTGCCTTCGAGGGGCCGATGCCGAACATGTCCTTGGCAAACTCACGCCACTCATCCGGCGTCGAGGCAAAGTTCTTGGCGCGGGCAACCAGATCAGACGCCCTGCTCTCATTACCCGGCAGGTTCTCAGCCGCCCACCGCAGAGCCTGCGGGATGTCGGTCTCATGCTTGCCAAACGGGGCCATCACCTTGACCGCGTTGGCAATCGCCTTCTCGTCAACCTTACCCTTCTCAGCCTTGTCGAGGTAACGCTTGCCAATCGGTGACAGGAGCCACTCCGAGAACGCGCCTTCCGGGCGGATTTTCTTGATGGACGGGTCCAGCTTGAGACCCGCAGCCCGAACCTTGTCGGCATCGACAGACTGGCGCTGGATGCTCGACCGGGTGATGGTAAATGCCTTGATAAGATCACGCGCCGTCAGGCCAGTTTCCTCGGCCTTCGTCGCCATCTCATCCATAAAGTTCCCGAACTTCTTGACGTGCGGGGGCTGCTCCGTAAGGCCAACCTCGGCGGCAACCTCTTTGGCATCGCGCCAAGCCCAGTCATCGAGCATGCCGGGGGCATCTACGTAGTCGTCAATCGGCTTGCGGATCGCATCAGGGCCAAGAAGGCCGATGATCTGGTCTTCGGGTACGCCAGCTTGGCTCAGTTGGGCAGGGGAGAGGTTGCTTGCTGCTGCGAGACGATCTTCAAAGCCTCCTCCAGAGCGCGGGGGTGCGTATACTCCACCATTTCGATTTGGCCCAGTATTTCCTCGTCCGAGATTGCTTCCGGCCCCCGCTGCTCGCACATTTGCGTCAGCCGACCGCCCAGCACCCGCAACTGCCGAGGCGTCAGAGAGGCCAGTTGTGTCGGGTACAGCGTCTTCACGCGATCCCCGAATGCTTTGAATTGCAGCGGCTCGTTCTGCATCTGAACCTTCCCATCTCATGACAACGACATCGGGGAAACCCTGAGACTCGTCCCAGCCATCCCGACGCCAAGCATCCAAGAGGTCATTATAGGCCCTCTCGCCGTGGTCTGCAATGTATACGTCCTTCGAGAACGGCACCCGGCCAGCCTCGGTCCAGCCGAACTGGCCATAGTAATCCGGCAGAAAGCCGTTTGGATACTTAGCCGACTTGACCGCGAAGGCGTCGAGGATGTTGACGCCGCTCTCCAGCGCCTTCGACATGATCGCAGGCACCGCAAAGCCCTTGGAATTAGGCTCGTTGTTGACCACCCCGACAAGCGCCTTGTCGCCCGGTCTGGGGTCAACGCCTGCCCAAGAATAATCAGGCTTCTTGTCGATGCCGAAAAACACCTGTGAGTCGCCAAGCTGGAACGCTTGGAACTCGCCATTCTTGTAGGCCCTCTCGATCTCCTTGGAGTCGTAGTTAGTCAGCGCAGGCTTGTAGGGGCTGTTCTCGATCCCGCGCTGGAAATCGGTCGCGCTGATGCCACCCTGCTTCTGGGTGACGCCCTGTGTCTTCCAGTTGTCCAGAAGGTAGTGAGAGTAGAGCCGGGTCTGGGTCGGCGTCAGGCTGTTGGCGTCCAGAGCCGCAGCGTTCATTGCATCGATCTGGCGCTGGCCGATAACCTCTGAAGGACGCTGCATCGAGAACGCCCGGTAGGCGTCCTTCTCAGGCGCAAGCATCGTGCGCGGGTCCGACCAGTAGTCGGTGAACATGCTCTTCATGCCGGTCGGGTTCTCAAGGATGCCGTACACCTCGCCCGGAAGGCCCCACTCATAGCTGGGGTTCGGGATACCCGCCTCGGCCAGATTTACCGCATGACCGGCTGAAAAATCAGGCTTCAGAAGCAACTGGATGTCACCGGTAGGGGTGCCACCCAACAGCGGCTCAATCGTCTCATCGAGGATGCGCTGGACGTTCGGAAAGCCGAGGCTTTGCGTCCTCGACTTGGCCATCTCCTTGGCAATTTCCTTGCGGGCCTCAAAGCTGATCGAGCGCAGGAACTCAGGCAGCTTCGGATCGCCAATGCCGGGGAACTTCACCAGCGCCTTCAGCTTTTCATTGCTGCTCTTGCCCAGACCCCGGATCGAATTATTTACCTCGGTCACAGCGGCAGGCGACACGCGCCCGTCGCGGATGTAGGCCGCTGCGGTGTCCATAATGTCAGTCACGACCGCCGTGTTCGACATGTGGCTGTTGTCAGCCATACCGGCAATGGCAATCAGGTCAGGGTTCTGGTTCTTCTTCAGCTTCAGAATGTTTTCGCTGTCGTTGGCCCAGACCACGCCCTTCGCCACGTTCTTCGGGTCAAACGCAAAGCCAGCGCCGCCTGTGGTCACGCGAGGAGCAACCTTGCTGCTGTCTATGCCCTCATATACCGACCCGGCAGCATACTTGTCGGCAAACGACGGCATGATCCGCGCGTCACGCAATTCTTCCGGCTTCAGCCGCCGAACATTCGGGTCCGCGAGGGCCTGCTCCCAGTACGTTTTGCCCGATCCCAGTGGGACGCTCTGCTGTGGTGCAGGCTTCCCGTCCAGCGCCGCCAGCGCCGTGTCAATGGCATTGAGCATCGGCTTGATCGGGTCCACGCCAGAGTTCATCTGGCCTGCCTGACCGGAAAATGCAGGGCCACGCTCTTCCAGCCGTCGAGCCGCATTCGCAGCCTCAACTCGGCGGGCATTGTCCAGCGTCAGCCCGGATCGCGGCAGTACGCCACCACCCGCGATCTCTGGCATCATGACATCCATCATCATGCGGGCGTCACGCGCGTTCTTGACCGTGTCAGAGCGATCCGCACTCACACCAGTCAACTGCGAAATCTCATCGAGGATCGCACCTGCCGTAGCAGCGCCAACCCCGGCCAAGGCGTCTAGGCCACCCAGAGCCATCTTGCCCTGCGCCATCAATCCTTCCGGCGACAGCGGGTTTAAGGCAAACGGGTTGTCTGCAATGTCCTGCGCCCCCGATGCCATCATCTCGCGGCCACCGGCAGTCTGCTCCGACATCGCGTCCCACAGCGTCGAGGGCTGGGGCTGCATCGTCTGGACCTGATCGGCAGGCACCCACTGGCCGGTCGTCATATCCCCGTCCGGGCCGGGAACAAACACCATACCCCGCTCTGGAACAGCCGTCTGCTGGCGCTCATAAAACTCGCGCGGATAGACGGTCAGTTCAAGCGGGCCAGCCATCAGCGACCACCTCTCTTCCACCAGTGGTGGCCGTAGTACTTCGGCTCAGAGCCGGTTTCCCAGCCGCCTTGAAAGTTCATGTCGCCGCCGCTGTTGGGGTTGCCGAAGCCGTCAATGCGGTCCCGATACCGACCCCCGAAGCCCAGTGAGCCGCCGTACAGGACGTTACGCAGCGCATCACGGCCATCGTCTGTCTTGGCCCAGTCAATGAAGCCCTGATTGGTAGGCAGTGAGGCGTAATCCATCACACTCCCCGTATCAGCCGCCGGGGGTGTTGCCGGGTCCGGTGAAGGGGCTGGTGAGGGAGCCTGTGAGATCGGCATCATGCCCCCACCATAGTTCGGGGGCGTATATCCAGCCGGTGATCCCGCAGGCATGCGAGGCCCCAGAACGCCAAACTGGCCATACTGCTCGCGCCAGTCATTCCACCACTGCGGCGCATACGCCGAGCCAGTGGCAATATCCCCGGTGCCAGTGTCCTCGGTCTCTTCGTCGCGGCTCCGCCTGCCTTCACCGCGTCCGCTGCTGCTGCCGCTCGATCCACCCATCACACAATCCCCTTGATCACACGCCGCAGCGGCTTGCCCGGTATCCAGTGAGACGAACGCCCACCAACCCCCGCAGCCATCGATGCAAACGTCAGACAAATAGCGTCAGCCAAGTCCGGAGAGCGCATGCCCCGGCGCTTCATCTCAGCCTTGCCCTCAACCTTGATCTTGCCGCTGCTCGTAAACGTGAAACTCGGCGTCACCAGTTCCTGACGCAACTCATCGCTCTTCGGCAGCTTGCAGGCCCGCGCCTCAAGCCACTCCTTCAGCGACAGCCACAACTCATCCCGCAACTTCGCCGCCTGCTGGTTCAAGGCAGACGCCTCGGACACATTCACGTCCCGAACATTCCACCCCAACTCGCGCAGGCGATCCGCAACCCCGGAACCCAGCCCAATCGAGTCAACCATTATCTCGACCGGCTTGTCCTTCTTCGCCGCGTCAACCACACGGCCCACCGTCTCCATCAGATCAGCACCAGTCCAATGCACCAGATCAGTGATCACATTGCCCTGACGCTTGCACAAGACAGTCCGATCAGACCCGAACCTCGCAACGTCAACCCCATAGACAACCGGAACACCCTCATCCAAGAAGATGTCCCGATCCATCGCCGCATCCACCAACTCAGCCGGGATCAGCGTGTCATCATCCGCTAACGGGAACTCACCCAGCACCCGCACACGATACGCATTCGACCGATCACCATACGTCTGGCGAATTTGCTCAACAAAGTCCGGGTCAACATACGGGTTGTCTACACAACTCACCCGCATCGTCTTCCACGACTCGCTCAAGCCGTGATGGGTCTGGAAAAACAAGCCACTCGACCGCGTCGGGTTGCCAATCAATACCGTCGTCGCAGACCGACCCGACATCGAGCCAGCCGCACTCTCATACACCTTCTCCGGAATAGCCGACGCTTCGTCCGCAATCAGCAGCACGTTCTCCGAGTGAACCCCAGCCAACGCCTCCGGACGCTCCGCTGAACTCGTCCTCGCAGAGATAAAACTACTCTCCGGCGCAGCCCTCAAAACCACACGGTCGCTGAACACCTCAAAGCTGTCCCGCAACCATTCCGGCAACCGGTTGATCCAGTGCTTCAACTCCGCGAACAACGCGTCAAACAACTGCCCCGCCGTAGGAGCCGTGCAGATCGTCTTCTGAGGGTACTTCACGCTCATGTGCCAGATCATCGCCCAAGCACACGCAACCGACTTCCCAACACCGTGACCCGCCCGGATCGATATACGCCGAACACCAACATCTCCCACACTCCGTAGCAAATCCTCCTGCCACGGCTGCGGATCAGCACCCAAAACATCCCGAACAAACCCAACCGGATCGTCCCGATACCGCTCAACAAACTCTACCCAAACGCTCGCCGCCGATTTTTTCATATTTTTTCGGCCCATCACAGGTTGTACCGCCCCGGTGGGGGGGGGTCCGTTTCTCCGGGGGTTTTACCTATTTGCGGTTGAATGTGGGGTTTTTGAGTAGGGAGAGAGGGGGGTGTGTATATATAACTGCCCCCGGCATTGGGGTGACCGGGGGGGTCCGCGCCGGAATGGAGCGACCGTGCCGACCCCGCCCGATCCTTGCTCCGCCGCTCTGCAATAAGCGGAACAAACCGTGAACAGATGGCTGCAGGTGATTGGCCATCACCCTACAAACCAATGTTATCAATGGGTTACGCCTCTTCCTCGTCCAAAACCTCTTCGACTGGCGTGATGTCGATCATCTTCTCTGCCCCTGCGTCATCCTTGGTCAGCAGGGATTGGAGCGCCTGCAGGTGCAGCGTGTGGCTGGCCTCGACCGAGACTTCCTTGCGGTCGTGCATGCCCAACCAGTGCTTGCTGAGATGGATCGCAGCGGTGACGTTGTTCTCCTCAACGGCCATTTTGTACAATTGCCGCCTTAAACCCATCTTTCCGCCCTGTTTCATCGCCTCAACGAATTTCCCTAAAGGGATGGAATTATCCTTCAGGCACTCAGCCGCCAATACGTTATCGTCCACTCCCATCACAGAGCATATCTCCTCGATGGTCATGTGTGTCTGGGCCATTCTCTCTACGATGTCCCAGTCTACGCGGTATTTGGGTCTTCCACCGGATTCCAGCTTCCTTACCCCGTACAGTGCCTTCTGCAGGCTGTTGGGTTTGTCTGCTGTCTTGCTATTCATTGGATTACCTTGTGGGTGTGTTCCTGTGGGCTTTGGAGGGGCCTTGGAGGAGCGTTCTTGCCTCCTCGAAGGGAATCACCCTTGATTGATGCTTTCGCCTCTCTACGGGGCTTCTATGAGCCTCTCAGTGCCATTGCAGGTATGACGGGTCTACCGAGTATACCTTCTGCAGGACGCCGTGAGCGGACTTGTGGTCTTCTGGGGTGGCTGATGCCCAGTCTGCTTCCAGTTCTTCCCAGCCGTCGTGGTTGTCAGGCTGGAACATCGGGTGATCGAGCAGGTACAGGTAGTAGGCGATGACGCCCAGTGTCCTTCTCGCTGGCAGGCTCAAGGCTTGCATCGTCACCCCTTGCTGATCTTGCCCTCGCCCTTGCAGACTTCACAGGGACGCTGCTGGGCCGCTGTGGCGGTGTAAGTGGTCATGAGGCCAGAGGCTGGCTTGTCAGGGTGCTTACCGCTCCCCCCACAGGCTGGGCAGTTCACTTTGCCTATCTCCACTGAATGGGCGTCGGTACAGTGTGTCGGCGCGGCTGAAGGCGATCTCTGCCGCAAGGGCCATTGCCTCGGCTTCGGAGAGCCAGTGAGGCGGATCGATGTCACCGTCCCATATCCCGGCTGTCGGGATCGGGTTGAACTGTGCATCGCCTCTGAACTTGTATCTGATCATGAGAAAACCCGGCAGCTTGTGGCCACCGGGTCTCCTGCACCAACAAAAAGGAGCAACGAATGCCACGCTGCAATTACCTTGTACCCCCGATTTGGCCGATTTGACCAGCCTGTGGAAAAGTGAAAGGGGCCGATGACGGCCCCATTCTCGTATATGTGCCCTATATAGGAAACCGAGGGTGTCCTCTGGTTAGCTGTTCAGCCACTCCTCATATGTCTTGAGCGGTGCGCCGCCGCGCGTGATGTCACCGCCTTTGCCGTCGTCGGCGCAGTGCAGGTAAATCTGATACTCGGCGTCATTGCTGCCCCGGTAGCGGGTCTGGGTGATCTGCGGCTGAAGGGTGCCGTCTGGGTTGATACCTCTCTTCATCGCCTTGCTCCTTGTGGGGTGGCGGGGCCGAAGCCCCGCTGGGTTGCTTACAGCGGCATTACCGGCAGTGAATTGACGCCACCTGCGCCAGCGCAAATGTGACCGCCCTGCACATGACCGTATGACCAGCCACCGGACGACCGGCAGAGATTGCCGTGCTTGTCGACCTTGGCCCGGTCGATCTCGACAAGGTTGAAGCCGTAGGCTCGCGCCTCGACGGTGTTGACCGCCTCTGCCGCATTGGCCAGCGGGACCAGTTTCTGAATGCGGTTGATGAAAACGTGGGTGAAAGTCATCTCGTTGTCTCCTTGGTTGGGTTGATCTCAGGCCAGTGCGTCTTCGACGTGCTGCACCCACTGCTCCAGCGTCAGATCGCGCAGGTATGGGGCGTAGACGCTAGGGATGTGAACGTAAGGGCCGGTGCCTGCCACATCGTCAAACCAGTAGTAGCCATTGGCCTTGACGATCTCGATGCCGTGCTTGGCGAGGGCGGCGTTGATCTTGTTGATGGTTGGTGCGGTCATGTCGATCTCCTTGGGTTGGTGGGCGGGGCCGAAGCCCCGCCGGTTGGTGTTAAGTGCCGCTTACCGGAACCAACTTGATGTTGTTGTTTGGGGCGGCTTCAATCGTGAACAGCTTGCCTTCGATCCTGATGGTGTCGCCAAGGTCAAAGCCAAAGCAGACGCCCTTTGCCTGCTCGCTGTCCGAGATCATTGTGCTGTTACCATAGGCCCAATAACCCTCTTTTTCGCTAAAGCCGATCGTGAAGCTGTTGAGGTAGTCGTTGCTGTACTTCTTCGAGAAGCCGCGAACCCTGATTTCTGCAGGGCAGGTGCGGCAGTAGCCTTTGTCTTCACTCAGGCGAAAATCGCAGAGCATGCCGTCGTAAATTATGTAAGCGGGGTAGTCAGCGAGGATGTATGAGGTCTTGGTCATGTCGTCGTCTCCTTCTTGGTTGATGTGTGTACTGTATCCTCGATACATACACCCGTCAATAGGGGTAGACGAAAAAAGTTTAGGGGGCCGAAGCCCCCTCTCTCATTCGACAAAGCACAGGTCGAAGCTGTAGTGCGGTTCGGTGTACCAGCCACTGTCCCGCCGGATGTTGTGGCAGTTGAAGCTGGCACCAATCGCCCACTCCCACGGCCCAGCTTCCCAGATCACCCGCCAGTGACGGCCACAGCCGCTCTTCTCCGCCTGCTCCGGGGTCTGCAGGATCACCTCAATCTCAGGCTTCTGGCCACGGTCCTTGGCAAGGGCGCTCAGAGCCTTGTGAAGAGCCTTTGCGGCGCTCTCCTTGGTGTCGTGCTGGGCAGGATCGAAATCGATCTCTATGGCCTTCTCTTCGTCGCTGCCGGTCATCGGGTTGTATTCCAGTTCGTAGATGTTCATCGGTCTGCTCCTTGTGAGGTTGCGTCAGTAGGTGGTGAGGTGCGACCACGTCTTGAACCAGCGGATCGCGTCCGCCTTGCGCTGCTTGCTTTGTGAGAAGTCGAGGTAGGCGTGATCGGCATAGTTCACTTCGCAGGAGTAGGTCGTGGTCCCAGTCGAGCGGGTGGTGACCTTGTAGACGTTGACGGTCTTGCCGTTGCCTGTTGCTGTCTTGATGATCTGGGCGATGCTCATGTCTGTTGCTCCTTGTTGTCGGTGGGGTGGCGGGGCCGAAGCCCCGCCGGTTGGTATCAGGCCGTCCAGCCGTCCTCGTTGGCCACTGCGCCGATGAAATTGCCCTTCTCGTCGTAGTCCCAGAGACCGGGTGCGGTTTCGTAAATCCACTCGCCCAGCTTCTGCAGGCGCGGCTTGTCGCTGTCCATCAGAGTGCTGGCGGCGCTTGAAACGCGACCGCAATAACGCTGCTCGTCGCTGCGGCTGGTGAACTCCTGCTCTGCGCCGTTGTTGATGTAGTCTTCGCAGATTTCGCGGGCGAGGCTCAGTTCAGTTTCGTAGGTCATGTCGTTGTCTCCTTGTTGTGTGGTTTCAGCGGAAATCAAATTCGTCTTCAAAGCCGACAGTCAGGCGAACTGTGTGAGGCCCGTTGAACGTCTTGTCAGCGTCCATAATCGCGCTGATGGTCCCGTCTTCGTGGAAGCGAACAGTCTCCACGTCGAACTGGGTGTTCTCTGCGATCCACTTCTTGATCTGCTTGCGAGTCATGTCGTTGTCTCCTTGGTTGATGTCTGTAATGTATCAACGATACATACACAGGTCAACAGGAGAAATGCACTGACTGCAAAAAAAATTACGCCAGCCGCAGGTGGCGGGCGATGGAGTTCAGCACCATCCGCAGGTTGGCCAGTTCATTAGGCTTGATGTGTCTGGGGTCTGCCTGCTCGACCAGCACCCGCCGGATCGCGTTGTTGATCCGGTCGATGCCTTCATGACGGCAATCGTCTTGGATCGCCCGCTGGAGGTCGAGGAACTCACGCTGGGCCTTGATCACGACATCGTCCTCAACGTCCTGTTCGTGGCTCATCCCGGCAATCATCGCCGCGTAGGCCGCGATCTTGGGGTTAGGTGATCCCAGCCCCTTGAGGCGGCGGTAGCGCATGTACACCCTGATCCAGTGGTCGCCTGCCGCCCGCTGTCTCTCATCGATCTGGCCGGTCTTGAGCAGGATGCCGAGCGAGTCGCCCCACTCAGCGTGTCTTGCATTGGCGTCGGTTGCGCCGTGGTGGCGCTTGCGAGCCTCGACGGCGACCGAAACGACCTCACGCTCACGTTCAGCCGTCACGATCTGTCCGTCCTTGTATCGAGCCACGTTCTGCTTGCGCTTCCGGCCCGACCGTTGGCGTCTTCCGATCTCTCCCATCAGAAGGGTATCTCGTCACCCACCTGCTCGCGCAGGCTCTGCATGTTGGGCTGCGGACGATCCCCGGCAGGCTGGTCACCCTTGCCGCCGAGAAGCGTCAGGGTGCCGTTGAACTGGCTCAGCACGATCTCAGTGCTGTACTTCTCCGCCCCATTGCCATCGACGTACTTGCGGGTCTGAAGCTGGCCCTCGACGTACACCTTGCTGCCCTTCTGGACGTATGACAACGCGATCTGGGCGAGGTTAGGGTTGAAGATCACCACCCGGTGCCACTCGGTCTTTTCCTTCCGCTCGCCAGTCGCCTTGTCCTTCCAGCTTTCCGAGGTTGCGACGCTGAACTTGCAGCCCTGACCCACAGGCTCGACTGCGCTGCCGACGTTGCCGACCAAAATGCACTTATTGACGCTAGACATGTTCATCTCTCCATTTCGGTTGTGAAAAATTCGTTGAGCAGATCGCTCGCTTCCGTAAGCAGTTTTGGCGACCGCTCGACGCACTGCCTTGCATGCACGATGGACGAGTGGTCCCGCTTCATCGCACGGCCTACCTCCGGGTGGGATCGGCCAGTCGCCTTGAGGACACACCACGCGGTGATCTTGCGGGCGTGAACGAGTTCTTTGCGGCGCACCGGGCCGAGAATGTCATCGACCGATACGCGGAGCCGGTCGCTGCAGAAATTGATCACCCGCCACGTCAGGTTGGGCTTGTAGAGCGACTTGTGCCGCTCCTGCTCGGCAGCGATCCTCTCCTGCAGTTTGGCCAGACGCTTTTCGCGGTCCTCGACCTGCGCCCGGAGTTCAGCCGCCTCTGCTTGCGCTTCATGCAGCCGCTTGACGGTGGCAGTGAGTTGCTGGCGCAGCGTGTTCGCGCTGGTCCCGTACCAATCCTTGCGAGGCCGGGTCTCGGTCACCATCCGCTGCAGGCTCTCTGGCAAGGCGTGGTTCACACGGGCTGTGGCGGCGGTAGCATTGGGGTTAATAGTCATTGAGTGCGTCCCCCTGCTGCTGCTTGGCTACCTGCCGCTTGAACGCGGCCATCGACTGCTGCATCCGGCGGGCGATCTCATCGCCGCTGGGCGTCTCCTTGGCAGCGGATCGAGCGGCCTGCTGGGCGGCGATAAACTTGTCGCCGGCCAACTTGTCGTCCAGCCAGTCACGGTCGGCATCAAAATCCGAGGGCATTGAGGCTGGCACCTGATAGCCCTTCTCAGCCCGCTGCTCTGGATTGCTCAGTTGAGCCGCCTGCTGGCCACGCTGGGAGAACAGGGCCATCGTGATGCCCTTGGCCTTGTAGTAGGACAGCCACGCACCCCACTGCTGCGGGTGGTCGATGGGGTTAATCGTCACCCCAAAGTCTTCCTTGTGGCGGGCGTTGGCAGCGCAGTAGGCCCTCGCTGCAGCGTAGTAATTACCCGCTGTAATTCCGGACGACGTTGAAGGCTGCGAGTTCCCGTCGGGCTGCTTCGCGTCTGGCCGCGAACTCGTCGTCACCGGACTGTGCATGTTCATCTGTCCACCTCTCTTGATTGAGCCACGTCACCGCCTGCGCGACATAGACCGTCCCCTCGCTGCCCTTCGACCGGCAGTGATTGGCGTAGGCTCTGGCTCCGTTGATGATGTCGTCGGGATTGGTCCCAGCCTTCACTGCCTTGAGGTACTTGGTGTGGGCTGGCTTGCGAGGGTTTGAACCCTCTCGTTTGGGGTACACGCTCCAGAACTCAGCGAAGCGATCAACCGTATGTATTGATGGTTCATTGATGGTTATTGACGGTTTGGGGTTCACCGGTGAACCACCCCCCGGTTCATAGCTATGAACCACCCCCCGGTTCGTGGGTGAACCCGGTTCAAATTGAACCCCCCCCTTCATTTCGGCCAAAGAGGCGGGACGCTCGGTGCCGTCAACAAGCCGTGGCAGGACGTAATACAGGGTGCTGTCGCCGGTCCTGCTCCGGCGCATAATCAGGCCGTCCTGCTCCAGAACCTTGATGTGCCGCTTGACGGTCGATCTCGAAATTTCACACTTCTTGGCGATGCGATCTATGGCGGGCCAGCATGTCCTATCGTCCTCGTTGGCGTGGTCCGCGAGGCAGATCAAAACCAGCTTTCGGGTCGAATCACCGACAACAGTATCGAGCGCCTGCGAGAGTATCTTGACGCTCATTGAGCCAGCCCCCAATCGACAGGTTGCCAGTCCTCATCGATCAAACCTTCCTCGGTGAGGCGGCGCTTCAATTTGGCTGCTTCGACCGCGCTGATCCGCAGGCGCAGGGCCACCTTACGCTGGAGTGAATCGCCCTCGTACTTGTCCAGCATGCCGTCGCACTTCAGCGACATAATTGCGATGAAGTACCAGCGATCAGACGCGGTGAGGCTGATGATCTTCTCGTCGTTGAGGATGTCCGTATAGAGGTAGAACCACGGGTTGCTCATGACTGGTCTCCCCACTGGATCGCGTAGTCAATGGCGGGGTCCAGACGCTCGGAGAAGGTGACGTAGCCGTAGGTCCGCAGGTGGGCCAGATAGCCGACCACGGTCTCGCGCTGGACGCGGCCCAGACCGTCCTGCAGGTAGGCCATCTCCAGCCGTCCGAAGCCGTCCTTGTCGGCCTTCAGCGCCATCACCAGCAACACTAGCTTGACCGGCGTCGGCAATGACTGGGACATCACCTTGTCAATCTTCTTCATCTGCATCATCGATCTCCGACAGGGGTTCGATGGCCACCTTTGTGGCCTGCTCTAGGGTGGTTTTGATTTTCTCCGCGTAGATGGCGACGACCTGTTGATCGTCTTCCCAGACCACGCCGTTGAGGGCGTCCATCACCGCCTTGACGATGTTGTCGAGGTCCGGGTTGGTCGCCTTAAAGAACCCGTTCACGGCCCGTCTCTGGGCCTTTGTGGCGCTCTTGGGCCACTGGTAGCGGGCGATCACAGTCAGCCTCACAGCGCCGCGCAGGAGAGGCTTGTCGCCCCACACTGCCTTCGCCGCCTCTGCGATCTTGGCCTTGCCTGCCTTGTTGGCGGGCGGGTCGTAGGCGTGACCGGCGAAACGGGGGCGCCGCAGTGCGTAGGGCCTGCCCAATATCTCGAATGTCACCTTGGTCATGCGACCCCCGGAACGGCGGGGGTGGCGGCGTGTGTCACGTTACTCACAAGGGTAAAGGAGCAAATCCAACAACAACCATCACCACCCCCTGACGCCTCGCTGCTGCTGATCTTGGGGTAGCCAGCCGGGGCGGTTCGAATAAAAGAGGCGGACGCGGGGGCGAACCGCGTCCACCAGTTGGCCGCAGGGAGGAATGCGGCTTCGGGATATGTTCTACTCTTGTTCACCTTGCCCCCCTGTGGAGAAAAGGTGTTTAATGTCTGGGCGCAATTGTGCGCCGGTGAGGCCGGTTAAACGGCTCAGGCGAGTCAAGCGAGAGACTGGGATTGATAATCTATCCGTCTCCCATCGCCACCACGTCGATCTATCGATTGAAACAATAGCTGCCGCTTCGTTGAGCGTCAGGCCGGATTGCTTTCGCCAGTGCGCGAGAAGTGTCTTCATGCGGACAACAATATGCATCATTTGCAATTGCGTCAATTGCAACCTGCAACCTGTGCCGTCGAAATGTGATCCGAGTGCGTGGTAGGGAGTGCATTATGAGCGACGTGACCCAGATACATACAGGCAAGACGCCGA
>Ga0208644_1000238_pt1 | contig 41092 bp, 55 predicted proteins | sample VirMetDEL_Nov_18_FD_184517 | JGI IMG/M metagenome (GOLD analysis project Ga0208644, IMG submission 184517) | Aqueous microbial communities from the Delaware River and Bay under freshwater to marine salinity gradient to study organic matter... | ecosystem: Environmental > Aquatic > Marine >...
GGACTACCGCTCTTCTGAAAGGCCAACAGATCGGTGGACCTATTGCAGCGCACTGTTTTGAAAAAGCCGGAACATACCCTTGTTCAGTTAGAATTCAAGATGCTTTTGGGGCTTATGTAGATCGGTACTTCACTGTAATTCTTAGATCGGCGGACGATTATTACAGTGCGGGAAACACTATTTGTATCTCTAAGGCTGGAGATTTTACTGGAGCGCCTAGTGGGGCGACAACAACAACTACGCCTCCTACAGCAGTGACAAGTAATACTCGCTATCTCTATCGGGCAGGAGAAGACTACAGCACAAGTACGTTAAGCATTGCTCATTCTAAGTCTAAGGTTATTGTCGGTTCTTTTGGTAGCGGATCAAAACCAAAAGTTTTGAAAAAATTAGTTCAAACCCCTCCAAAGACAACAGACACTCTCTTAAACAGTGTCACCTTTATGGATTTAAATGTAAACGACATGGATATACCTTTTGGCGATTACATATCTTTTATAAGATGTGATTCGTTTGACCAAGGGGCTAGCGATCCTTATGTTGCTGGCTGCGGAGAAACAGTGACCTACTATTATAATAACCCTCCTGACAGTACAGACTTATCCGATATTAAGTGGCCTAAGAATTCCGCTTGGATATCTAATACAATTGATGGTAATTTGGTTACAGGGAACGCTGTAGGTATAAGAGGAAATAGGCCGATACTTCTTGGAAATGATATAAAGAATCCCTCTGAACACGATGTAAGGGTGTTTCTTGCTTATAAGTTATTTATGTCCCATAATTTATTGGGTACAATTCAAAACAACACAAAAATGCATTTAAAGTTTCATGCTAAAGGCACAGGAACTTTTACCGAAGATTACGGCTCATCTCCTAATCCCGGATCAAAGTATTCAGTTGTTTCTGATAATTATAATTCAGAGGATAGCGCCAACTGGATTATGGCGCTGGCTCCTCAAAACAACTCTTCTACAGAACTTGTTTCTTATATCATTATGGAAAGGAATCAATTTTTGTATGCCTCTGGCGATACTGCGGTAAAAGCTTTTCACATACTTAGCGGACAAAATCTTTGTGTCCGGGATTACACTCTTTCTGGAACAGTTACTGCGAGAAGGGCGGTTGGTTTTGATGCTTTTTCACAACCAATAGGGACAGGCGCGCTTTCCCCGTATTTTGTTCCAGCAGGAAACCCCTATATTGATGGATCAAGGATATTTACGGCAACAGGAGCAGTAACTCCTTCTAAGGCAGGAACATGACAATACCATCTGTTATTTCTAAAGTTACAGGATCCACAACTACTGCAACATTAGTTCAAAAAATTATTCTTCCTGAAAATATCCAAAATGGAAATATGCTTGTTGTTTCATTAGGATTAAGAACTCAAGCAGGAACTACTACGGAAACATGGGATAATGCTACAGCAGGAACTTTTACTGACGTACTTGCGTATAATAGAGGACTTCTTAGACATGTAATATACTGGAAAATAGCTGATGGAACAGAATCCAGTTTAACTTTATCAATTGTTACTTCAGTTAGTGCTGGAGGGGCTTGGGTTTCTTTTTGTATAGATAGCCATAATTCTCTTATAGAAACTACAGTAACAGGAGCTGGTACTGGAAATACTTCTCCAGGAGTTGGTCTTACTCCAACTTGGGGAGCTAAAGACGTTTTGTGGATTTCTGGATATACTGGACCCGGAAGTAATATTTTAGCTCCAAGTGGATATAGTTCTACTTATACAGTAGCCGGTTCTGGTTCTACAAGAGTAGGATTAACTACTATTGAAAAAGGAATATCTAATACTATTTCTGAAAGTTTAGCTCCTAGTTCTTGGGGAATAAATCTTATTTCTGCCGCAGAAAACCAAATTGTTTATTTACTTGGTATACAGGGAGCTGCGGCAGGCGGATTCACTATTACTTCCGTTAACGAAGGTAATGATGTTTACTCAGGACAAACTTTTGTAAAAGTAGTAGGCACTGGCCTTAGCAACGTAACTTCTGCTACTTACAAAGGAGCAGCTTGTTCAGAAATTAGTAAATCAAGCAGTCTCAGTATTACTATGACTTTCCCTAACTTCTTCACCAACAATATCAAAGTTGGTGCCCAGCATTCATTAAAAGTCCGAGGATAATTTATGGCTAAGATCACATTCAGTAATATCTCGTCTGGTTATCAAAGTGTCAGCACTCTGAACAATAACTTCGACCAGTTGGAGTACGAACTCCAGAACAATGTCCTGTACAGGAATAACCCTACTGGCGAGCCTAACCAGATGAGCAATGATCTGGACATGAATGGGCACGATATTTTGAATCTAGGTAACGCTACAGTCGTAGCCTCTGCTAGTAGCGTACAAACTATGCTTTGGGGTACGCAACGCGACGGTACAGGTACGCACAGTCTTAGCGTAGGCGATGTTTACAGAACAGTAGAAGTCTCTGCTAGTTCTTCGGTAACGGCGGTTATGTACCTTACCCTTGCCTCTACAGCAGGATGGGTAGGTGGGCAATGGGTCTCTCTTCTTCAGAAAGGAGTAGGTAAGATCCTGGTTACTCCCGCAGCAGGGGTCACGATTAACTGCCCCGCTACTGTCAAAGGTACTCGTAGGCAGTACGGAACGGTAACACTTCGGTACAAGGGCAGCGATATCTGGTACTTGGATGGGGATGTATCCGTATGACGGTAGAGAAGATCACGGGTTCCTACCAGTTCAGGTGTATGACTCGGGAACAGAAGGATATCTATCGCAAGGATTTCCTTGAGATTGCGGATCCTACAGGATTCATTTTTGCCGAGAAGTGGTTGGAAGATGGTTACCGCAAGTGGACCTCGTTTATCCACAGTATTGGAGTAAAAGAAGAAATCAAAGAGTGGCAAGAGACGCTAGCCATTAAACTCCAGGCTACAGCAATTACGCAGATTGCAACTCAACGGGATTCCTTCCAAGCTCTGAAATGGCTGGCAGATCGTGGTTGGGTAGAGAAATCAGATAAACGCACTAAGGAAGCTAAAAAAGCAGCAGCAAAAGTTGACGAAGCAGTAGAAGCCGATATGGAAAGACTAGGACTTAAACTTGTCAAATCGTAGTAATAATCAACGCACTCGTCAAGGGCGACGGGTACGCAGACAAGAGCTTTATAATGCGGGGATAGTTCCTTCTCCGCACCATAGGATAATTTCTGATTATCTTCAGTTCAACGTATCCAATACATATTCTGCCGCTGTCGGGCAACTTGCTTGGAATGTGGATAATGGGACAGTTGATTTAGGGATGGATGGCGGAAATGTCACTATGTCTCTGGGTCTTGAGACGTATTTCCATGTGCGGGCGGACTCTACTATTAGTTGCGGCCAAGTAGTTATGGCTACCGGTACACTAGGTAATAGCGGAAAGCTAAAAGCTGCTCCAGCGAATATTACGGACCCGGCTCAAGGAATATACATCATTGGTGTGGCAGCAGAGAATATTGCCACTAACGATTTTGGATACGTGACTTGTTTCGGCATAACACACAATGTCGATACTACTGGGGATGAATCCAGCGAAAGCTGGTCAGACGGTACAATTTTGTTTTATAAGCCTGGAACAGACGGGAAATTTACTAATGTAAGACCAACAGCGCCTAGTCCGCATGTATTAGTGGCAATGGTAGTTAATAGTGCAAACTCTGGAACAATCTTTGTTCGCCTTACGCACGGCCTTGCTCTAGGCGATATTAATGGTAACGTAGAATTCAGTACTCTAAGCGACAATGATTTTATTGTCTATAACTCTGGTAATTCTCGTTGGGAGAATCAATCAGTAAGCGAAGTTAAAGCTGTAATGGGTTTGCCCAGTGCCCTTACTTGGTACTCTGGAAGCGGCTCTCCAGAAGGTGTGGTAACTGCGGTAGTAGGTTGTCTGTATTCTAATACAGATAGTGGTGCTACGGATTCTCTTTTTGTAAAGAAAACAGGAACGGGCAACACAGGTTGGACTTCATTAGGATAATAAAAATGGAATGGCAAAACCTATTTAATATAGCCGCTTCTTTTGTTGTATTTTTGCTAGGCTGGTTTGTGCGGTTAGCATATGACGCAACAGTAGCTATGAAAGAAGATATTACAGAACTTGAACGTACTGTATCTAATCATTATGTGCGACGAGAAGATTATAAACAGGATATTCGTGAAATAAAAGATATGCTTATTTCAATCACTGTTAAAATAGATAACAAAGTTGATAAACATGATTTGAGGTTGCATGACAACTAAGAATGAAATACGAGAAGCCGCAGAAGCGGATCTCTGTACATTTGCAAAACTTGTCAACCCAATGCGGATCTACGGAGAGATCCATGAAAAGGTTTTTCGTTTTTTGCAGCATTCGGAGAACGATCTTAATCAGCTAATTATGCTGCCCCGGGGACACCAGAAATCTCATTGTCTTGCAGTGTGGTGCGCTTGGTGGATAACAAAGAATCCTGAAACTACGGTTCTGTACATTTCAGCTACGGCTCAGTTAGCAGAGGATCAGTTGTATGCCATTAAGTGCATCATTGATTCTCCAGTATATCGTAGGTACTGGCCTGAGATGCTGGATCAGGACGAAGGTCGCAGAAGCAAGTGGAGTACGACAGCAATTAACGTAGACCATCCATCCAGGATTAAAGAGATGGTTCGAGATAATACTATTCGCACTGCTGGCCTAACCACAAACACTACAGGATGGCACGCTGATGTGGTTATCGCAGATGACGTAGTAGTTCCTGATAACGCTTATACAGAAGAAGGTCGTAGGAAAACTGCCGCTGCTATGTCCCAAATGTCCTCTATCAAGAACGCTGGAGGAATGGTCAAAGCAGCAGGTACTCGGTATCACCCTTCGGACCAATACAGTGTGTGGCTAAATCAAGAAGAAGCTATATACAACGATGCCGACGAGATTGTGAAATACATTCCTGTCTGGGAAACAATGGAAGAAGTTGTAGAGGTAGACGGGGTATTTACTTGGCCGAGAGAAGCGCGGCCTGATGGAAAACGATTTGGTTTTGATCGGAAGATCCTTGCTAGGATTTATGCTGAGTACACTGATAAAACTCAGTTCTATGCTCAGTACTATAATAATCCTAATGATCCCGAATCTAATCGTGTTGATCGTTCTCGCTTCCAGTACTACGATCAGAAGTTCCTTAAACAAGTATCGGGCAACTGGTACTTCAAAGAAACCCGACTTAACGTATACGCAGGAGTAGACTTTGCGTTCAGTTTATCAAAAAAATCCGATTATACGGCTATCGTTGTCATTGGCGTTGATTCCTCTAACGATATCTATGTACTCGATATTGACCGCTTCAAGAGCGATAAGATCAGCGAGTACTACGATAGGTTGGTGTCAATGTATAACAAATGGCAATTCAAAAAGCTCAGAGCGGAAGTCACGACAGCCCAGCAAGTCATCGTCAACGATTTGAAACAAAGGTTCAAGGAAGGCGGTATTTCTCTCAAGATTGACGAGTACCGTCCTAATAGAAACCAGGGTTCAAAGGAAGAACGAATTGCCGCCGTACTGGAGCCTAGATACCAGCAGCAGGCTATGTGGCACTATCGTGGCGGATACATACCCGTGCTTGAGGATGAGATTCTTCTTGCTCGCCCTGCTCACGATGACATTGTGGACACTCTTGCAAGTATTGTAGAGATTGCCCAGAAGCCGCGAGAGAGAACTGAAAAAGTAAAAACGACTCCTGTATCTGCTTTGTTCAATAAGCGGTTTGGAGGATTTGGAACAACTATGGGTGGAATAGCATATGGCCGGTAATGTAGCGCAACTCAAGGAACAACTTCGTCCTGATAACCTTGCAGGGCAAATTTACATGATGTGGAATGATTTCTACAATCAACGAAAACCTTGGGTAGAAGAACAAAAAGAACTCAGGAACTATCTGTTTGCTACCGATACTAGCAAGACCAGCAACAGAACTCTGCCTTGGCGTAATAGCACAACTACGCCTAAGCTCACACAGATCAGGGATAACCTCCATGCTAATTATATGGCTGCGCTCTTTCCTAATGACCAATGGCTCAAGTGGGAGGGTTTCTCGCTTGATGATGCTACTAAAGCAAAGCGTGAAGCCATCGAATCCTACATGCAAAATAAAACTCGATTGGGTGGATTTCGTACTGTTATTTCTCAGCTATTGTACGATTACATTGACTATGGTAATGCTTTTGCGGATGTTGAGTGGGTAAACGAAACTAAAGAAGATCCTCTGACGGGAGAGAAAATTCCTGGATATGTAGGCCCGAAGGTTGTTCGTGTTTCGCCTCTGGATATCCTCATTAATCCGGCTGCTTCTAACTTCAAGAACACTCCCAAGATGACCCGGAAGGTTATGAACCTCGGGGAACTCAAGGCCCTTGCAGAAGATTTTCCCAATGAAGGTTGGGTAACAGAAGCTCTGGCTAAGGCTATGAAGTTCCGACATGATATTGCCAATGGGCAGTATAGCATTGAGGATTTTGATAAAGCAGCAGGCTATACCATTGATGGCTTCGGTAACCTGTACGAGTACTACCAGTCGCCTTATGTAGAGTTGATTGAGTTCGAGGGAGATTTGTATGATCCTTATACTGATACTCTGCTTCGTAATCATTGTATTACGGTCATTGACCGTTCCAAAGTAATCCGTAAAGAAGTCAATCCTAGTTGGTTCCCCAAAGGCTCCAAGGCTCACGTTGGCTGGCGTTTGCGTCCTGACAACCTGTACGCTATGGGGCCACTACATAATCTTGTTGGTATGCAGTACCGGATCGACCATCTGGAAAACATCAAGGCTGACGTATTTGATCTTATTGCGTTCCCTCCGCTGAAGATTAAAGGAGAGATTGAAGAGTTCGATTGGGCACCGGGTGCCGAGATCCACATGGATGTAGAGGGAGATGTAACTATGCTGGTGCCTGACACTACGGCTCTGGCAGCGGACACACAAATCGCTATTCTCGAACAGCGAATGGAGGATTACGCAGGCGCACCTAAGCAGGCTATGGGTATCCGTACTCCTGGTGAGAAGACCGCCTATGAGGTACAAGCACTTGAGAGCGCAGCGGGCCGTATCTTCCAAGAGAAGATCCAGAACTTTGAGGTGGAACTGCTGGAACCGGTCCTAAATGCCATGCTGGAGATCTCCCGCAGGAATATGGACGCAGCGGATATCGTCCGAGTATTCGATGACGAGCTTGGTGCCCAGATCTTCTCCACGGTAACCAAGGAGAATATCACAGCTAACGGCAAACTCCGTCCTGTAGGCGCTCGGCATTTCTTTAGCCAGCAACAATTGATCCAGAATCTGACGGGACTATTCAACAGTCCTGTAGGTCAGTTGATTGCTCCTCATGTATCAGCTAAACAATTGGCGCGGCTAGCCGAGGATCTCTTTGGCGTAGAGCGATATCAGTTGATCTCTGACAACATTGCCCTGATCGAGCAGTCCGAGCAGCAACGTCTGATGGCTGTACTTCAAGAACAGGCTGTCGGGGAGGATGCTGCAATGATGGCAGCGGACCAGCAACAGATGCCAATTGGTTGACAAATCAACGACATTCTGCGATAATCGGAGACTATTATGGCTAAAAAAGGCGAGTATAAGAAGACGGCTACTGCCGACAGTGTACGTCAACGAAAATATAATAGCCAGCCACAACAAAAGAAAAACCGCGCTGCCAGGAATCAAGCTCGTAAAGAAGCCATGCGAGATGGCAAGGTATCTAAGGGCGACGGTAAAGATGTTGACCATAAACATCAACTAATGGAAGGCGGTACTAATCATAAAGCTAATCGTAGGGTAGTTAGCAGGGGTGCTAATCGAACTCGCGGTGGTCGACTAGGAGGAAAACGATGAAAGGCAAGAAGCACGAAATGAAAGATATGAAGGGCGGAATGTATGGCAAATCCCCTGCTTCCAAAAAGCCTGCTATGAAGAAGGCTAAGAAAGGCAAGAAGTGAAAACAGCTTGGTTCAAGGGCGCTAGGGACGATCAATCTAAAGCGGACAGAAAGTCCCAGATTGTCTCAGCAGCCAAAGCCCTAGAGATTCTGACCGGAATCCTTGAGGAAAAGATTAAGGAAAAAGAGTCAGAAAGGAATCTGCCGAAATGCTACGAACTCGCAGGGTTCGCGTACTTTCAAGCAGATGCGTCCGGTTATATACGGGCGCTTCGGGAAGTTCAAAGCATTATTGACCTACAAGGAAAGGATTAAATATGTCTGAAGAATTCTTGGGCGAGACCACTGCCCAGCCAGCCGAAACTAGCCTACCCGCAGTTGAGGCACAAGCGGTAAAGCAAGAAGGGAAAGCCGAATACGGTGAGTTCCTCCAAGCTATTACCAACCCTGAAGGAAAGCCTAAGTACAAAACTGTGGCGGATGCGTTGATCGGCGCAGCTAAGGCGCAGGAGCATATCCAGCGTATCGAAGCTGAAAACGCTGAACTTCGCAGTGTCGCTAAGAAGGTTGAGACTATGGAACAACTCCTTCAACGCCTTGAACAAGGTAAGGGTTCCGACCAAACCCCGATTCCGAAAGTCGAGGATCAGGAGCAGATCGTTCTTTCTGTACTGGAGAGACGAGAACAGGCTCTTCGTGAACGCCAGAACCGTGAACAGGTACTGGAGTCGCTTAAAGGAAAGTTTGGAGATAAAGTCCAGGATGTCCTTCAAGCGAAAGCTACTGAACTTGGTCTTAGCGTAGCTGAGATGGGTGCATTGGCTGCACGTTCACCTAAAGCAGTACTTGGTTACTTCGATGCAAAAACCGTGGCTCCTTCCGTACAAAGTACGGTAAATACGCAGGCTCTTTCTCCAAAACAAACGGAAGTAAAAGCACCTGACAATATCATGTGGGGCGCAAGCACCAAGGATGTTGTAGGGTTCTTCCGGCAAGTTAAAGAGGAAGTAAACAAGGAACTTGGACTTACCTAACAGGAGAATACTATGTCCAATATGACGCTGAACTCTGCTGCGTTTATCGAAGCGCAACAGTATAGTCAGTTTATCCTTCGTACCCTGCCGACTGCGATCCTTCCCGCCTCTTTCTATCGGGATGTATCGGATTTCGGCGCAGGTTCGACGCTAAACATCAAAACCATTGGTACGGCAACGATTCAAGAAGTAGAAGAGGATACTCCTCTTATCTACAACCCGATTGAAACCGGCAACATCACTCTCTCAATCACCGACTATGTTGGCGATGCTTGGTACGTTACTGACGTACTGCGTCAAGATGGTTCGCAGATTGAGGCTCTGATGGCTGCTCGCGCACAGGAAGCTACCCGTGCGATTCAGCAGCGTTTTGAAAGCCGCTTCTATCAAGTTGCCTATGCTGGTCAAACGGCTGCTAACCCCAACAACGTAAACGGCTTCGCTCACCGCTTCCGCGCTACTGGCGCTAACTGGACGATGGACGAAGATGACCTGATTGCAATGCGTCTCGCATTCGATAAGGCCAACGTACCGCAGTTCGGGCGCGTTGCTATTGTTGATCCCGTGGTTGCAGCAACTTTCCAGAAGAAGGTTGTTATGACCTCGCAGCTTGATCGTCTCCCGGCTTATCAGTCGGTACTCGAAAATGGCTTCAACAACGAGCACCAGTTTGTAATGCGAATTCATGGCTGGGATATCTGGACCTCTAACCTTCTGCCCACGGTCGCCGCTGGCACGAGCGTAGACGGAACCAGCACTCAGTCTGCTAGCACTACCTGTATCGCTAACCTCTTCATGTCCATCGCGGATGACAACACCAAGCCGGTTATGTCGGCATGGCGTCAGCCCCCGAAGGTTGAAGGTGAGCGCAACAAGGATCGCCAGCGTGATGAGTTCCTTACGACGGCTCGTTGGGGCATGGGAGTACAGCGCCGGGATACCCTCGGTGTAGTTGTAACTTCTGCAACGGCAACGGAATAAGGAGTAAATAATCATGGCTAAAGAAAATAGTGCAGGTCTTGGTGTAAGCGCCCGTTATGGTGCCATCTCTCTTCCTGATGGCGCTCGCGGTGAACTCGGACGAGGCGAAGGCGGTATTTATACGCTTGCCGCTGACTTTTCGGCAAATCTTATCAACTCCGATTCTATCGGTCAGGCGGTAACGGTTCTGCATCCGGGAACTCTGGTGCTTCGCGGTTGGGCTGAAGTAGAGACGGCTGTCTCTCTGAGTGCTGCTGGTGCTGCTGTATCCATTGGTCGCCAAGGCGGCCTGGGTACGGATAGTGCCGATCTCTCGGGTTCGGCTGTCGGTGTGGGCTTCAAAGCTCTGGGCCTCAAGGGGACGTTCTCCACCGGTATCACGGCTACAACGACGGTTGTTGTTGGTATGGCTGCTGGTTCAATCGAAGGTGGCGCTGGGCGTTTGATCCTTGAGATCCTCAAGGCTTAACGATAACTACAACGACAACAACTCTTAGGGGGAGTTGGGGCGGGTGTCCCGCTCCCCCTTTTTTATTTTTGGAGTCAGTATGAAACTTACTCTCCTAGAGATAGTTCAAGACATAATGAACGATATGGATGGAGACAATGTTAACTCCATCAATGACACAATTGAAGCGCAGCAAGTTGCACAGATTGTCAAAACTACGTACCTTGAAATGCTGGCTAATCGCAATTGGCCGCATATGCATTCTCCTTTTAATTGCAATTCCTCTTCGGATTCTTCTTATCCTACTAGCCTATCCATACCGGATAATATCAAAGAAGTTAAATGGATTCGGTACAACAAACGCTCCATTACCGACACGAAGGATAAGTATGAAGAGATAACGTACCTCCAACCGGAAGACTTCTTCGATCATTGTTCCAGGAGAGACTCTTCTGCAAGCAATGTTCAAATCATTAATCTTAACGGTATGCGAATAAATGTTCGCAACGATCAGCCTCCACAATACTGGACAAGTTTCGATGATTCCACCCTCATCATGGATTGTTTCGATAGCAATGTGGATTCAGTGCTACAAGCGGGAAAGACTTCTTGTTGGGGCGTTAAGAATCCTGAGTGGTCTGGCTTGGATAGCAGCATTCCTGATCTGCCTGCCGAAGCGTTTCCTGCTCTTGTTGAAGAAGCTAAAAGCACTGCTTTCTATACTCTTAGGCAAGTGGCAAACGAAAAGGCTGAACAGAAGGCTAGCAGACAGCATCGTTGGCTTTCTCGTAAAGCATGGCGAGCTAAGGGCGGTATCCGTATGCCTAACTATGGTAGGCGCAAGGCTTTCTCTGGTTATGAAAAGAACCCTCTCTTGGATAAAGGCTAATGGCTAAATCATCAGCTTGGCAACGAAAAGAAGGCAAAGACCCAAAAGGCGGATTGAACGCTAAAGGGCGGGCAGCTTATAACAGAGAGACAGGAGGCAATTTAAAAGCCCCTGCACCTAACCCTAAAACAAAGAAAGATGCTGGAAGAAGGAAATCTTTTTGCGCTCGTATGAAAGGCATGAAAGAGAAGCTGACCAGCGAGAAAACAAAGAACGATCCTAACAGTAGGATCAATAAGTCTTTGAGGGCATGGAACTGCTGAGGATTAAATGGAAGTTATTCAAAACGGAAGTTACTGGGTAATTAAGAATACCCGAGGGCCGATCCCTAAAGTTCTTGACGGAGACTGGGTATCTAAAGGAAAAGCTGAAGAAGCCATTAAGCTGTTCCAGCAACAAGTACAAAGTCGAGCAATCAACGTAAGTCAACGTAGCAGAGAGCGCAGAGAACGTGCAATCCCTTCGACAAAAACACAGCCAGACAACAATAGTTGAGGCTAACAACTGGGTCGCTGGCCTTGTAACAGAGGCTTCTCCTATCAATTTCCCGGAAGGGGCTTCGGTAGATGAGGAGAACTTTGTGCTGGACAGAGACGGTTCTCGTAAACGCCGCCTTGGTCTAGGTAAGGTTGGTGATGGTATTCAAGAACTCGGCCATGTATCCGTAAGCGTATCTGGGAGCAGCACTGTATCCAATACGTGCTATGCCTCTATGAGTTATCTCTGGACTAACGCTGGAGAAAATCCTGCTACAAATATCTTTGTTTATCAGTACGGCAACAAACTGTACTTTTACGATGCTAACTCTGCTGACAGCGTAGGCAATCCGTATTTCGGGTCCAACATATCTCTTACGGCAACCATAGGGACTAAGTTCTCTTTTTCCAGTATTCAGGGGAATTTGATTGTAGCTGTAGGGGATCAGCAGCTACGAGTTGTCGAGTACTTGTCTTCTATTTCGTACTCGCTATCGCAAGTGCGTCTTAAAGTACGAGACTTCTGGGGCATAGATGACGGGTTTGCTACGGACGAGCGGACAAGTACTCTCACGGATCTTCACGCTTATAATTTATATAACCAAGGCTGGGTACCAGAGTTCTTTTGCTCTTCTGATCCTGACAACCCTACTACCATGAATAATGGCACAACAGAGGATCCTGTTGAGCGCACGTATCTTTCTCTTGGTGTATATCCCAGCAATGCGGATATCTTGTTCACTGCGCTTACAATGCTTACTAATGGCCGTAAAGCATACTATCCGCACGCTCTCAAGAACATTGTATCCGGTAATACACCCGCTGCTAATGGGCACTACATCATTGATCTCTTTAATCGCAGCCAAGGCCGAAAGGACACTTACGACGAAGATATAGCTGCGGGTTGGACTGCTCGCAGGGATTATAAGAATTCCATAGTTACGGACCAATCCACTGGAGGTATTAGAAGTATTGCAGCCTACGCTGGCCGTATCTTCTATGCCTGTTCTGCTGGGGAAACTGGAGGAGACTCCAAGAGTCCCCATATTGGCACATTCGTGCTGTTCTCTAAATTGGTGGACTCAATCCAGGATCTTGGGAAGTGCTATCAAGAAGCGGATCCTACTGCAGAAGATATCTCGGATCTGATTGATACAGATGGAGGGTACATACAGCTTCCTGATGCAGTAAACATCAAAGCATTGATACCTTTTAAGAGCGAGCTTCTTGTCTTTGCGGACAATGGCGTATGGTCTATTGCGGGAGGAGATAGGGGCTTTACGGCTACCGAATACCAGTCAAAGTTTCTCACGAACAATGGGGCTTTGTCTACCGACAGTATTGTTGTCACGCCGGATGCAGTGCTGTACTGGAGCCGTAACGGTATCTTTGCTCTGGGCGTAGGGCAGACAGGTATTGAATTCCAATCCTTGACTGAGTACACGATTCAGCGTCTATATAACGCTATTCCGTACAACTGCAAGAACAACGCTATCGGTATATACGATGACGCATCGTATCGCTGCCGTTGGTTGTACCAGCAAGAATACAATGCGGATGCGCCTCAAAAGTTCACGCATGAATTGATCCTGGATCTCTCTATGCCTGCATGGAGTCGCTTCAAGTTTTACGATCTTTCAGTTACTTTTATCGCTACTCCTAGAGTAACAGGATATTTAACGACGCCAGTAGCATATAGAAACGTAGTTGGCTCTGATTTCCGATATACAGGGCTTGAAGAACAGGATTCTCATACGTACTCAATGTCTTTATTCTATTACAATAATGAAAACTTTGAGGACTGGTCAGCAGTAGACGCAGCCGCCTATCTTATAACGGGGTATCTTCTGTGAAACCTATTCGTAGGATACAATCTTGGAATACACAAAATTTTCAAAATCAACAAGATGGCCAATCAAGTTTTATATCTCCATCTAGATATAAAATGGCTCCTTACCTAACCGCGTATTTTAACAGAACGGAAATAATTGTTCCTGATCTTGCGGTACAACCTTGGGAACCTCCTGATAATGGAGGAGGAGGGGGTGGAGAACCGTATGATGATTATGTTTCTACTTTAAATTTAGATAACTGGTGGAAATTATCAGAGGCTTTCGACTATCCTGACACCAGTGGAATAAATTCTGGTACTCAAATTTACCCAATAACAAGATCAGGTTCAAGTACAATAGGGCTTGGGTACGAATCTCAAGTAAGTACAGTAACTAACGGAACTTACGATAAAAAATCCATAAGATTTTTAGATATTAAAGATCTTTCGATATCTTCTTCAAACGTACCATTTGGATTAGTAACATCTACTGCACTTGGTTCCGGTTTTACGACTGCTTCTCCTTTTTCATTGCATGGTTGGTTTATTTTAGAGAAGGCCAAAACAAATTATATATTTAGAACCCATAATACGATGTATTATCGTGGACTACAATTTTATATAACTTCTGCATTAAAAGCGAGATTAGAGTTTGGAAATGGAGGATTACCTGATCTCCCTAATAGAAGAACTTACGAATCTCCTGTCTCTGTAGTAAGTTTGGATACACCTACATTTATAGTAGTGAACTGTACTCCAAGTACAGTTGCTGCAAATAATGTTTTCGAGGTTTGGGTTAATGGTGTAAAAATTAGTATGGCTTATACTAGTGGAACTGCAACTACAACTTCGTGGCCGTCTGGCGATAACACAAATTTTGGAGTATACGGGGCTAATACAGGTGCACAACCAACCGCTGTAAATTATTCTTTAGTAGGAAAAATAGATCAAATAGGCCATATAAATAGATGGTTAACTCAGACTGAAATTGAAACAATGTGGGATTTGGGTAAATTTTAAATGCGTATAGGTGCATCTCGACAGAAGTACTCTCCGTGGCTTGTTGTGCATTTCAACAAGACTGAAAGCATTTCTGCTGATTCTCCTGTGGATCCGTTTGGCCCGCCATCAGGCGGAATATACCCGTATGATGATTACGCAAGTGGTTGGTCAGGCGGACCTGCACTTCATTACTGGTGGAAGATGCGGTTGGATGTTACAGCAACATCCTCTATATCGCAAACTAATAGAGGAACTGGCGGCACAGCTATTCTGTATAGCAGCGATAGAAATTCAATGAGTAAGACTTTTGCAGTAACATTAGGAACAGAAGACTCTTCTGCTCTTGTTCCAGCAGGGAGTGCCGATAGAACTGTTATTTATGCGCCTAATGTTGAAATTAACGGTACGCAACCTTTTACTGCTGGTATATGGGTAAGACCGAAGGTTCAAAACCAAGGAACCGCTTTGTTATTTCAATCCAATCTTGGATCTCCTGCGGATAAACTTGATGCTAGCAGCTACAATGTTTATCGCGGGCTATGGGTTGAATTAGTCAACGGTAAAATTTGGGCGCAATTTGGAAATGGGCGAGGAAACTCATACACTAACAGAATTTCTTTTGAAACAGACTTTAGTTGTGTTGAAAACGATACTGTACAATTTGTAGCAGTTTACTGTGATCCAACCAGCTATCAAACGGCTGAAGCATCCCTCTGTCCTGTATTTAAATTGTACGCAAATGGAAGGCAAATTCCATACCATAGAAACGGAGGAATAGGTTCTGTTGCTGGCGGGTATTTTGGAGACTCAGCATACCAAGCCGTTGCTTGGTCAACTTTAACTAATAGTGTTGGACTTAGTGGCGTAGGGTTTCCGGGGACACAAAAAATTTATTGGCATAATAACGTAATTGATGAGCCTTTTGTTCATTTTGACGAGATTACTCCGCACCAAATTCGTAGGATGTGGGAAATAGGTATTACTGGAAGTTCCGATTTCACTACCGCAAGTGTTGCGTACACAAGCTCGGATCCTTATTTTGATAATGTAGTCTGGCTTATACACGGAGAAGGTACTCTTTCTTCTGTCAATATACAAGATAGCAGTAAATATAATTGGCCTGTGACTGTAACTAATAAAGCCTATATAGACACATCAGAGAAAAAATTTGGAATAAGTTCTGTTCGTTTTGCTGGAACTGGTGTCGCCACTGGTGGAGGCGCTTGTATTGAAAACCCAGGCACTACAGAAATGATGCTTGGTTCTGATGATTGGACTATTGAAACTTGGTTGAATATTAAACAAAAATCTACAAACCTAGCTATTATTTTTGATTCTTGTCCTATTAACTTTTATGCTAGGCATAACCAACTAAGACTTTCTCCTGCTGGTGTTCTTGCCTATAATGTAAATTCAACGTATCTAAGCTCTTCTTTTACACTATCAACAAGCGTCTGGTATCATGTTGCTGTTGTTAAATCCAATAATCTTGTCAAAATGTATATAGATGGTCAAAAAACTGGATTAGAGTTGACCGATACGTATTCGTATACAACTGGAAGATTTCGTTGGGGAGCAGATAGCGCAGCCCATGAAACATTTGATGTGATTGGTTATAGCTTTAATGGATGGATGGAAGAGATGCGAATAACTAAAGGTGTGGCTAGATATACTAGCAATTTTACTCCTCCATCTGCTGCATTCCCAGACGGAACTCCTGTTTAAGGTAATAACATGGCACTACAGAATCAATCATCATGTCTAGTACAGGCTCGATGGGAATGGACAACCTCCGAAGACTCTAATCGTTGGGGAAGCGAGTTCCAAGCCTATCGTTTTAGGCAACCTTTATTTGTTGAGGAAACTAACAGCAGCCTTAGCGACGGACTATCTGTTATTACTACTCGTAACAAGATACGCGGTAAAGGTAGAGCGTTGTCTTTTCGATTCAGGACAGAACCAGGGAAGGACTGCCAGCTTCTAGGTTGGAGCGTGGAACTAGGATGGAACCGCGAAGTATGATGTCCGTACTGGATGAGAATCTGTACTGGAGGATCTCGGGAGATCGAGCGCCTACTGGTGAAGTTATCCTGCACTGCACAATAAAGAGGTGGACTCACACCGTATACAAGTGCTTGATGGGCCAAGTCTGTCAGTTGCAAATGATGATTAAAGAACCCTTGTATGCTCCTTGGGTATCGGAGAAACAAGAGAAGTTCATGGCTATGCTGGGATTCTATCCTACCGAGAAATACATGGTAGGAATAGATCAGAATGTTTATCAATTGTTTAAGTTCGAGGTACATTAAATGGGTGTTGCAATTATTGCAAGTCTAGTAGGGAGTGTAGGCTCTCAAGTCATGGCTGCAAAAGAAGCCAAGGACGCAGCTAAGGAGCAGCGTAGGGCACAGAAAGTAGAGACTGCCATCCAGATGGAGCAGAACCGAAAGAGTGCTGTGCAGGCAATTAGAGAGGCTCGTATCCGTTCCGCTATGGTACAGCAATCCGCTACCAACACCGGAGCTATGGGATCAGGACAAGCTGGCGCTATCGGCAGCATTCAAAGCCAAGCAGGGGCTGCTCTTGGATTCCAGGGTATGCAGCAGCAAGCAGCAATGAACCAAACACAGTTCTTGGCTAATGCCGCTAGATCGCAAGGCCGTGCTGGTACATATGGAGCAGCGTCGGATATTTTTGGTCAGCTTGCTAATTTCGGACTCGCGGCGAAACAGGGAAGGCTCTAATGGCTATAGAACTGGAGCAAACGTATTCTATTACGCCTCCTAGGCAAAAGGAGTTGTACACTCCTGAGCATTTGGATTCTTTGGCTTTGCAGTTTAGTACAGCTCAAGGAAATCTGTCAGAGAATGCAATGGAACTTAATCGTCTTCGATTAAAGAACGGCGATGAACCGTTTATGAAAGAAGAGTTGGTTCAGAAAGCTAACCAAGGTAACAAACAAATTTCTGGGAATATCCTTGACTCTGCTTTAAGAGAAGGAAATGTAGATCTAGCAGAAGGAGTTGTTAGAGGCGGAGTACCGCAAGAAATTCCTGATATGGTTGTCCATAATCTTGCTGCGGATTATGCGGCAGTAATTAAAGATTCTGATTTTAGTCAAGTAACTACCCCAGAAGATTTGGGTTTGGATACGCAGAAGAATGCTCGTCTTCTTGCATTGAATAATGCCTTGAACGAGGTTATGTCAGAATATGACAGGGCTTACGGAATAAACGAAGAAGAGATGCAGCAATACTCTCAGGCAATGGCAATTGCTGGGGGCGCTCTTGCTCCTATGGGCGCACCTTTTGCGGCAGCGGCGCAACCTAAAGCTGCTAAAATGGGGAAAGATTTGCTGATGACATATGTCAACAGTATTTATTCTTTTGCTAAATCTGGTATTGGTGTTTCATTCTTTTTTCCGGGAAGTCAATCCAAAATTACTTCTTCTGAATTGTTCGACCCAAGTATTTCTGATGAAGAATTTATTAAAAGGCTTAATGTTGTCAGGGACAATGTTCGAAATTATTATCTGAGCGATGACTTTAAAAACAATCCTTTGGCAGCAACTAATCTTTTGATCGACAGTCTCGGCACGGGCCAGTTGGATAATCCTGCATTTAAAGAACTTGCAGAGATTAAAACAGTAATTGACGAGGAAGGTAGGAAGCAAGAAAATTTGCTTGGCAAGGTTTTGGATCCAGAAAGTAAAGTTATGGGCGTACTGATGGAACCTACTTTTCAAAATATAATTGATAACCCTGTTTTAGATATTCCTTTTGCGCTTTCTGGAATAGACCTAGTTAAAACTGTATACGGGAGTACCACTGCCGCTAAAATTCTTGCTAACCAAATAAAGACAGGAAAGGTTACTGCGGCTAATTGGCGTTCTCTAACTCAGATGAATTACCCTCGTGGAATCCAAGATCCCGAACTTCTTTCTAGTGTTCAGAGAAACATAGATACTATTGAAAGCGGTATTGAGCGTACAATTGAGCCGCTCAGGGTAGAAGCAAGTCCTATGCAGATTGCGGCAGAGCAAGCAAGAATCCAGCGCACAGAATTCTCTGGAAAAGACTTGGCTTATTTTGAACATCTTCCGGAACAGAACAACCAGTTCATCGGGGTTTACCTTCAAGCGCGTTCTGGCAATCCTTTCTTTAGTGAAGACAGCGCAAGGAAAGCTGCTACTGCAAGGGGGTTCACTGACTTCGAAGTAGTGCCTAATGCCAGGGGTAATGGATTCCTTATCCAAGTAAAAAGATCCATTGATGAATCTAAATTGATGGATCCAGTGATTCCGGATGATGAAAGTTTTATAAGAACCCTCTTTGGAGCAGGCAAATACGGATATTCAACAAACGTAACGGGGACTCGCAGTCAAAGGTTTGGGGGAGGTACTGGCGCTCTCAAGACTACCGGATACTTAAAACTGTACGATCCTTTGCTAGAGAAATTCTCTAAACTTTCCAGAGAAGATGCAAAAAGTGTAGCGAATGTTATTCTTAAAGGTATGCGTACTCCGCATCCAACAGATCCTAGCGGAAGGACGCTGGGAAAATGGTTTGAGACTGAATCAGAACTTAACCAAGCATTCATTGATATTTATCAGCGTCCAGCGACCTTTGTAGAAAAGGATGCGTATTACGCTTATCGTATGGCTTCTGATCTTGATTATGTTTTGATGAACAAAGCTAAAAGAGATTGGATAGTAGCTAATGGATATAACCACATTAAGTTTAACGGTTTAAAGAATCTTACTGAGCCTGTCATTGGAAAGATCGTAGAGAATACTGGGCCAATTGCCAAGGACGCCAAGTTTCTTCTGCCTAATGGGCAAGTAGTAGATAAGACTGCTGCCGCCGCCAGCATAGCGAATAAAGACAATGTGGTTGTTAGTGTATACGGTAGGATGACTTGGGGTGATGATGAGATTACCCACATTATTCATAACCGGAACGATGTAGCTTCTTCTGGCGTTAATAAGTACGTTCTTGGTTATACTGAAGGCGGGCCGCGCCGGTACGCAGAAACTCATTTGGTTAAACAAGACGGCATAGACGGGAATTTGATTACTCACGCAATCTTTCCTAGCCGAAAGAAAGCCCTTGAACATGCAGCGAGGATGGAAGCTGTTTCTAAAGAATTTAAGGATTACAAAGCTGCTGTACAGAAACTTGGCCCTGGTGCTAATGCTCAGGCGGTTAACGCATTGCGTAGACAACACGATGCTGCCATACAAGCGGCTCACGATGGATATACATTGCAGCGAGTAGAGGACGAAGTACTTCGCGGAAGATTTAATCCTGATAGCGAGTTCGTGCATTTGTACGATAGAGAAGCAATGCCTCGTGAGGGCATTCTTGGAGATCCTAATCTCCAGTCCTATCAGTACAGAGGTGGATTGTATTACAGTCCTCGGGGAGAGCATCTTACTAATGGATACCTTGAGCAATACGCTGATTTAATTTCGCCGTTCGAGGCTCTTGGAGATCAGATAGCGCACGCCTCAAGGATGGCAGGCTTCAATGATTTTGCTATTAAGGAAATTAATTCCTGGATGGCGAAGTACGGAAAGTTTCTTGAACTGAAAGATCCTAATATCCGTTTCCCTAGTCCGGAACAAAGATTCCGCGATGGGACATGGAGGCCGAGTATAAATCTTTCTTTAGAAAAGAAAACAATAGCAGAAGCTCAAAGGATGCATATCCTTAGAGAGGTTGGGCACATAAGTGGATTCAATAAAAAAGTTTTAGAAACTAAAACTAATATAGCGAAAGCAATGGCTAACTCTTTGGGGGATAAGTCATTTGCTAAGTGGATCCCAAAGGCCGTCAAAAGAGGAACTATTGTAACTGACAACGATGCTGTTAATTTTCTTAAAGCCCTGAACTATATAAGATACATGGGTTTTATTTATCCAGGCCAGTTTTTGCTGCAAGGATCTTCTGCTTTGTTAGCAGTGGCAAGAGGCGGGCTTAACGGTATTCCTGCTTTTAAGGATGCTCCGTTTATTCTAATGGCAAGTGCTAGTGATTTTAATAATAGAGTTGTTAAAATTCTGGACACTGAGGCTTCTCTTGCTCTTGGATATAAGAAAGGCGATTTCACTAAAATGCTTTATGATTGGCAACGAACCAATCTTAAAGAGATAGGGAAGACGGAAGGTACGCTGGACACAATTGCGGACATAGGTAACCTAACTGGTCCTATTTCCAGAGCTTTCTCCAAAACAACTGAGTTCGGGCTTATACCTACCTTTGAAGGCGAGAAGTTCGTAAATGCTACCTCTTTTGGTATTGCTCGAAGAGAAGCAATTGATCTTTCCAAGAAAGGTCAGTTCAAACAAGGAAGCGACGAATACATTGCTTGGATCCAAGGAAGAAGCAATGAACTTCAAAACAATGTACGAAGTGGAAACAGTTTTTGGTGGCAAAGAAACGATGCTACTGCGCTAACGATGCAGATGCTTAACTGGTCATGGAAACAAACCGAAAGTCTTTTATTCCTTGATCGGAGTTTAACTGGAGCAGAAAGACTTCGTTTTATTGCCGCGTCCATTGGACTGTGGGGCGCTAATGGTTTTCCTGGTGGTACAGCTATCGCTGATTATTACTTCAAGCAAGCGGCTGAAAGAGCGGAAAAAACTGGAGAAGAGCCTCCCAGCATGGAGGCCATGAAAAAAGTTTATTTGGGCGGCGTGGATGCTCTTTCCAGAATGTTGGGAATAGACTCGGCGTTCTCTTCTAGAATGGGTAACGGAACTTTGTTAAGTACATTGTACACAGATTTTCTTGAAACAAAGCAAAGTGTTCTTGCAGCTTATGGTGGCGTATCTAGTTCGACCGTTATGGATGTATACAATGTATTCCCTGCCCTTGGAGAGATTTTTGCTGCGGCAAGTTTGCGACAAGCTCAATCCGAAGAAGTAGATTGGGGAGGTGTTTTTGATGCAGGTGATCTTATTTTTAGCGAATTAGCTGGCCTTACTTCAAGTTGGAATACTGCATCCAAGGCATATTTTGCAGAGAAACTGGGATTTGAGATCAATAGAAAAAGAAATGCGATTACTAATTATAATGCAGAGGCTTACCCTAATTTCTTGCGATGGCTTGGAATAGCTAGTGGCGACGAGACTATTGCTTTCAGAGTAAATGAGTGGGATAAAAATAAACAGCAAATGATGTGGGATTACGCCAGTAGTATTGTAGAGCTAGAAATACGATACGAGGCGGCTTTGCGGGATGGCAGTGTGTCTCGAATGAACCAAGCAAAAGTATCCATGCAGGTTCTATTGGATACTATTCCTGACAGTATTCAAGGAGAAGTAGATAGCAAGGCTGCTTCGATTATGCGAAATCCAACTACTCAAAAGAGACTGGAAGAAGCAAAGAAACAAGGTTTCATTTCTAAATAAGAGGAAAACATGGCGACAGATTTTAGCATTCAAGCTACTCAGATTAGTCCCGTACAGAACGCTGTTACTCCACAAGCCGGGGCAGTGGATCAGTCTGGAGCTATTATAGGAAAAGCTATTGCTGGTGCAATTGGCCCAGCAGTAGAACTCTATGGCACTGTCAAAGAACAGGACTTCAAAAGAGAGGCAGAGAAAGAGTTCCGCATGAATCTTGGATACACTGCGGATCCTCTTGGGCAGCAGTACGAACCAAAAAGTCCTGGTGAAAAGGAATTGGATCAACTAGCGGATCGTGCCTCTCAAATGGGCGTTATGGGTGTCGGAGATAACGCTGCGCTTGTTCTTGCTGCAAGAGCTAGGGCAAAGATTGCGAAAGAACCTTGGTTTGCAGAGCGGTACAAAAGAGCCGCTGGACAGATCAACGAAGAGTACGCTCAGACACTCCAGTTGTTGGATGCAGCAGCAGCAAGGGCTGCGGCTAATATGTCTGAGGCGGAGAAAATACTTGCCAAGAAAAGAGAAAGTGTTTACACACATGCAGCAGCAGCTGGTATATCTTTTACTAAACCTATTGATCTTATGGATGAACAAGAGTTAATAGCAGCAGATCAACAGGCTCTTCTAAAGACATCAGAACTAGCTCATCTTGACGAGTACCGAGCAACCAAAAGAGAAGAAAGAGCCGTTCGAGCAGATGAAAGAGCGGAAGAACGCCTAGGATTCAGCAGGGATGAATTCCAAGCCGGTCAAACCGATAGGGGAAGAGAAGCGTTTGCTACGTTTAACAATAACGTAATGGCAGGGAGAGAAGCGTACTACTCTCAAAAACTGACTGATACGTTGTATTCTTTTATTGACAGCGGATTGCTTACCACTAACCCAGCAGAAGCGCAAAACCAATTTAATGCGGGAAGCACTCGAATTCTTGCAAATATCCTAACAGAACTTAACAAACCTATTATTGATCCTAATACAGGCCAGCCTGTATTTCTTGATAGGAAATCGATTGACGATACTTATAGAAGATTGGTGGATCAAGTTGACAGGTACAGAGAATCTTTTTACGGCAAAGGATCCAATGCTGATGTAGTTGCTTCTCAAGCAAAAGCTCTAAAAGATAGGTACAATCTAGATATACTGAAAGATCCTGTTCTTGGAAAAATTTTTAGTTATCCTTTTGGAATACAAGAAAGCATTGTTGCTTCGTTGAGATTAACTGAAAACGATATGCCTGAACTCAAAAAATCTATTCGTGGATTGCTTACAACAAATGATAAAGCACAAGCAATTTCTTCTGTTATGCAAGGAAATCCGGTAGATCCTGCTCTCAACAATGTTGCCACTGCTGCGTCAATTGCAGGAATTGATCCAGCTATTGCTATGCAAGATCCTCAAGTCTTCCAGAATTTTCTCAGTCAAGTAGCTGGAGAGGTATCTCTAATTAATCGAAACGAACGACCAAAAGCGTACTTAAAAATTGTACGCCCTGAAATTGCAAACGTTGTAGGGAATCTTCCTAATCCGGAAACAGCTACCGAGAATATCCGTAAGGTTGCACAACAGCAGATAGAGGATCTTCAAAGAGATATAGGGCCTCTAATCGGAAACCTTAGATACGGGAAGGACGGAGTGTTTGTATCTACGGATCAAAGGGCTAACAATACTGCTGCTGCTCTTAACGGAGTAATGGGTGTTCTCGAAATAGTTGATAAGCACGGTACTATCCGATACGGATCAAGGGATGAATTGGCTAAGAAGTTCTTCAACGTGAACATTGGTACTGCTCCTGCCCAAGTCGAGGCAGATCAATGACACTCTCCCAGAAGCAGAAGCTGTTCTCCAAGATGATTGCAGAGTTGATTCTCTGGGCATACGAGAAAGGCTACGAGATCACTCTAGGGGATGCCTACAGGGATCCACGCTTGCACGGAGAACTGGGAGTCAAGATGGGGTACGGAGCTAGGAACTCTTGCCATAAGTTGAGACTCGCAATGGATCTCAATCTGTTCGTCAACGGCAAGTACGTTACGGATGGAGAGGCACACAAGCCTCTGGGAGAGAAGTGGGAGTCAATGGGTGGATCCTGGGGTGGACGATTCAAGGATGCCAACCATTACTCCCTTGAGCATGATGGGTTCAAGTGACTTTTGCGAAGAGATAGCATCTCTAGCTTGACGCCCCTTCGGGGGCGTTTCTCATTCTGTATCCTCGTAACACTCCAGTACGCTCTGGAGATCCATTCCTAGTCCGCAGTTACAGCAGATAAACCACAGGCCATCTCCTTTCATGTGGATATTCCATCGGAAGGATTGGATATTGTCATCCGCAGAACATACGTGAGCTAATGGCAAGGCCTCCAGATCGTCAGGAGTCAGCCTCTTTGGTTTCGGGAAGTTCTTTACCTTTGAGTCCGGTTTATCAGAGTCCACAGACGCCTCCTTTACACGCGTCATTTTCTTCGTACACAACTCCTTTGTGCTTCATAGCTTCCTTGTAGGATACAGCTTCTAGCGGTTGTCCGCCTCTAGCGCCGTCGGGATAGCAAGTAAAGCCGCGAAGACGGTGAGCGTACTTAGCCAGTATATTGGAGAACTCCCCAACGCGATCATCATTATTGAGATCGCTACCCCAAGAGGGGAGATTAATAGTACTAGAGATAGACATATCGACATAATCCTGGACATCGGCTTGGAACCTCACTCGGCGTTCCCAGTCAGGAACGAGGTCAATTGCAGTCTCGATCTTGTTAGGATCAATGCCTTCACGGATAAGTGCGTCCGCAGTAGCATCCACTACGTACTCGTACTTCCACTTGTCCCCGTCTACTAGGTATCGTCTTTTGTAAGCCACCGCAAACAAAGGCTCAATGCCAGTAGTAGTACCAGCCAGTATACCAATTGACCCAGTGGGTGCGATTGCCCTATAAGCGACAGGGCGACTAATACTGAGACGATCACAAAGACTATTAGCTGCTCGTTCAGACTCTTCACGATACACCTCCATCCACTGTCGAAGCTCAGGAACCATCTCGTACTTGTAGTTCCGCTTCAGAAGCCATTCATGTATTCCCATGAGTCCAAGACCCAATCGGCGGTTCTTCTTGCGAACTTCGTATACCTTTTTGTAGGGAAGGTCCGCCGTAATAGTTCCGCATACCAGAAAGCCAGACGCAAGCCGAACGACTTCCCTGAACTCTTGTAGTGTATCAATCCGGCCAATGTTAATACTACCAAGGTTACACACATCAGAATCATCAGCGGAAGTAACCTCAGTACACGCATTACGAAGAGTTTCATTCTCTTTGTCTCCGAAGTTGAACGAGAATCCTGGTTCTCCTGTTGACATAGCTTGTCGGCAATTATCAATAAATACCGACGGAATGTATCCTTGCTGGACTGCATCAAGGAATGCATCGTCGTAGTTCAGAGAGATGTTGGTCATATCTAGCGGAGCAGGGAAGTTGAAGTTGTCGTTCTTGGCATCGTGCAAAGAGTACCCTGCATGGATAGGCATGTCCTTCCAGTTCTTTACCTTCAGGAAGGCTTCTGCGTCCCCGTGTCGCCAATTGATGCTGGCGTAGATGGCAGAGCGTCTAGAGCCACCTTGCATAACATTTCGTCCGACTTCGTTGATAGAGTGCATGAGAGGGATAGGCCCGCTTGCGCGACCTCCAGTACGGCCCAGATTTGCCCCATGAGGACGGAAGACAGAATAATCCACGCCAATCCCGCCCCCAGACATAAGGCAATCGCTGGCCCTTTTAAGGAGCCTACCCCATTCTTCGCGGGTATCTTCTTCTCCCCTGAGAAGGTAACAGTTGTTGTAGAATCTTGCCTGACGCCCTGCATAGTAAACATACCGACCTCCAGGAATGAACTTGAACGAGGCGATGAACTTCTCCAAGGCGTCTTGATGATCCTTGGCAAAGAGATTAGTGGTCACATCTTGTACAATATCGTGGGCCTTCTCAGCCCATGTCTGCTCTGGGCGCAGAGCGTACTTGTTCTTGAATACATTCTCACCGAAGCTGTTCCGGAACTCAGTCATGCCGTTGTCTCCTTTCAATTTCACGTTGGACATACCACAGAGCTTTCTGTAGGTCTTGTATTGTATCGTCCTTTAGTCCTGCCCTCCAGAGATATTTGATTGCATTACCAACGCAAAAATTAAAGTGTTCCGTTACTTCGATGGCTTCAATGCCGGAAGGATGCTGAGTGTAGTGTCTAGGATGGTTTACATTATCTCCTGTGTAGTCGCTGAGATTGAAGTCGATTTCGGAATCGTCCATGTCATCCCCATTGATCTGCCATTGCTTGAGCTATGCCGGTAAAGGCATCCCGAACTCTGCCGCTGTACTCGCAAGCTACCAGAACTCTCATAGCCAATTCCTCAAAAGATAATCAAGAGAAAGAGTAACGATATCGTAGGAGCCGTTCTGTACCTCTGTCAACATCAGAGCGCCGCGCCAATGCTGATTCCCTTGGAACTGCATATAGTCTTCTTCGTGCTGGTAGAACGCTCCAGCAATGATGCACTGTACGCGAGACCCGTCGGTCTTTACATGAGGAGAGATGTAGTAATCAAAGGTCTGCTGGTGACCAACTATCCAGGATTCATGCTTCTTGGTAGCGATCAGGTGCGCTCGGGAGATAGGTCTTCCCATGCTCCCTCCTTGTGCATAGTGACAGAAATTAACTCCGTTGATTCGGACAGGGCTAAGAAAAGCATGTTCCTCCCAGCCGAAGTATCTACTGAGATTGTAATCTGGCAAGGCCCCCTGCAAAAAAGGCTCTTGGGCAATGAGTCGGTCCCTTCGATTTTCGTGATTGCCATAGCAGAATACCTTCCTCGGTCGATAAGGTCTGTGTTTGCTCTTGATCTGTTGATCGTTGTAGCGATTTACAGGAGATAGGAGAGCTTCCATTCCCTCCCATCCAGCCTCCAAGTCAGAGAGCATCCGTGCTCCCTCGTAAACAATGTGCCCCTTGGAATTATGCTGACCCAAGGATGGCATATCGAAGTGATCGCCTATATGCACGATAACCTCTGGCTTCTTGTCCAAGATGTAGTTACCTAGCGCACTGAGATGTGTCAAGGGTACATCCGCTTTGACTTGGGTATCTGGTATCACGATTATTCGCATGACTCTTTGTCCTTGTCGAGATTCCAGAAGTACAGACAAACCCCCTCTTCATCGTCATAAGGAGGCATTTCAAAGTACGCTTGTCTTAACTCATGTGAGCTAGCCAGTGCTCGGTAGCACTTGTATCTAAGAGGACAGCCTTCTCCAGAACACATGCATATATCAGGCATATTTATCTCCAAACAGTTGCTTGAACTGTTGTAGTGCATCCTCTGGTATACCAAGCCTCTGTGCCCATTCCCTGCACTTCTCTCGGGTAGGTAACTCAGCAGCGCCTATAGCTACTTGCCATAGTTCATTCTCTACCTTCACTCGGGCATTTAGTGACTTAGCGTACAGTTCCAGATCAGACATCTGCTTCTTTGATCCAAGGACGCTCGATGTGGAACCAAGAAAGGATGCTGTCGATTACAGCGTTAATCATCTTGGCTTCAGCTTTCGAGTCCTCGTACAGGTAAGCATCATCGTCATCCATGCGACGGAGTTCGTTAAAGCCCTGAGCTACGCCTTCTTCCACTGCCATGATAAGAACCTGGTATTCATCAGCTTTCATCAGAATTGCTCCTCAAGTTGGATTTGGACAAGACGCTTTCCCTTCTTGGCGAGATCATCCTTATTCATCTCACCAAATCTAGCCTGACCGTACAGGAACTCAACGTGCTTATACGTTGCATCCATCTTACGATCTGACCAGAATATCGTATCCTTGGTCTCCACAATGTACACTTTCATTTGCGTCTCCTGCGTTTCCGCTTCTTCCCATGACTCGGATGCATCACAGTTGTCTGTGGAGCCTCCAAGTAGTGTACTACCGCTTTGAGGAATTGAATCTTATCGATCCCGCTCCTACCAGCCCAGTTCTCAACTCGTCCTAGCACTGCGTTGCACCATCTGTGCAGAACGTACCGTATCATTCCAGTCTTATGGCAGTGGTCCAGTGCCGCATCATCGAGAGCTATCATCCTTTTGCACAGAGGGCACAAGTACTCCTGATTCTTTAGTTGCTGCTCCCTGTATCCTCGGATCTCAGTCGCTTTGAGAGCAGGCCCTCGGGTGGCTCCCACAGTACTGGGCTTCCGTCTGCGTGCATCCTTCTTGTCATCCACAGGAGCCTTCCTTGTTCGACGAAGTAATCCTGTACGTCGCTTTCGCTCCATTCGACTTCCTTACCGTACTCTTGGTACAACGTCCATATCTCCTCAAGGCGTTCCTGATTGGTATTCAGAGAGTTCAGGATTCGCTTGGCTTTGGTTTCTGCGACTCCTCCTGACCGTACACCTTCAACTCCCAACCGCTCAACGCTGGCTTGTGCCAATCTCGGCAATCCAGGAACATTGTCTGACCTATCGCCAACGACCAACTGGAAGAGGAAATTGTAGTCGGCTTCCGCAATCGTAACGTAGCTCGTAGTCCATTTTCTTGGGTCATAGTTAAAGTGCCAGCCCGGCGTGTTCCATAGATCCTTATCCATTGCAGCTACAACAACTCCGGATTCCCTATCGCTGTACTCGAACAGGATAGCGGAACAAATATCGTCGGCTTCCATGCCATCCACTTCCTTTGCGCCATGGACTTCTTTGATGTAGTCCCTAAGCGCAGGGTAATGCGTGGGTACCCTCATGGTTCTGGTGCCCTTGTATGTACACGATACGGCAATATCTTTTCTGAAGTTGCCTTTCCCTTTTATGTACAGTTCTGCATTGTCAGTGCCTAGACCTTCCTTGATCGATTGGATCTGGAGCTTCAGATTGTGACAAGCGTGGGATACAGGCTCCCCTTCCGCTGCGAATCCACAACGGTACAGCAGGGAGTCCGCATCTACCACTATGCGGTGGAACATCAGAAGATGCTCTCTTCTTCCGTAGTTGCCGCAGGAGCCGCTTCCGTGGGCTTGCTGAACTCGGCACGCAGCGCCTGCATGGTCTTGTACACCTTCTTGGTGTGCTTCGCCCAATCGGCGTAGAAGTCATCATCTCCTACGTTGCGAGGATCGTGCATATTCAACACAAGATCCATCGCCAGCTTGGAAGCATGGCCCAGTTCCACTCCAAGGTTGGAGTATCCGCCGCCTGAGCTTCCACCGGAGGCTTGGGCAGGAGCGCGAGCAGCGCCTCCCACTACCATCACGGACTTGATGTTCCGGTACTTGCCCGTCTTGTCAAAGTCCCACTCGATCTGGACTGTGTGCCCCTGCTCGATGTTCTCCAGTCCCTTGCCTTTGAATGCACCGTACCAATCTTCCCCGATCTTGATCGAAGATCCGTTACGTGCCTTGGATGCTACAGTACCTGTCAATGCTGCCATGTGATCCTCCTTTGGATCAGTGAGTTTCAGACCAATTCTGACCGATCTTGTATTCCCCTGTCAAGGGTACGTTTAGTTTTAACATCTTGCCTGCGGATACGATGGACTGTATCCCAAGCTGCCCTACTTCCTCGGCTACATCTTGGCGTGCCTCCCATTGTTCCTCATCGTGATACCGGATAAGTCCATAGGCATCCAGCCCCTTGCCCTTGATCGTCTTGTCGGCAATGACCATAGCATACTTCATCGTGATCGCCCCTGCCGATTGAAACAGCCGGTTCAGAGCCGAGTGCATGGATTCCACGGGGATACGCCTGCGATCTATGGCGACTAGATACCCACGGTTGGCTGCTACCTGAACCCTGCGATGCAGTTCCTTCAGTGCCGGGTTTGCGTTCCAGTACGCTTGGAATACATCCTCTGCATGAGCCTTGGACCAGCCGAACTGACTAGCCAGCTTGTTAGGGCTTGCGCCATAGGTGACAGCGTACTTGAAGGTCTTAGCCTGTGCCCTCGTAGGCAGTCCCAGAGCCATCTGGTTCTTGGTGTGTATGTCACCAGCCAGAAGTTCCTCGCCGTAGGCTCCGCCGTCGATAGGGAAGGTATAGTGCGCCTCCATGCGGGCCTCTAGGGAACTGGCATCCCATCCAACCATGACGTAGCCCTCCCGCGCAGTGAACAGCCCTCTGATCTCCTCTCCGTAGGCGCTGGATGCCCTTGGAATGTTGGCTATAACCCGATGCGTGAATCTTCCAGTGACAGCCCCTACTGTGTCCGCATCAGATCCAATCAGGCCATCACGTTTCACCCTAGTATGGTTCAGCCAGCCTGATCCTGAGTCAGAGGCAAGGACATTGCGACGGTTACGGATCGTCAGGTACTCCTTGATCTTAGCTACCTGATCCGCAGCACCAGGAATCGCATCCAGACCGGGGCACATAGCACCGTCATCTCCGTGTAGCTTCGGGGAGGTCTTGGTCTTCTTGCGTGTCTCGGGATCCACCTTGTAATTCCAGATTGTAGGCTTCCAACCCAAAGCAAGAAGGTATTCCTTCACCTCGTCACTAGATCCTATGTCCAGATGCCTGTGTCGGTTCAGCGCCTGAGCCAGAGGCAGCGGATAACTCATCAGAGAGTTCTTGCGGGCCTTCCAGCAATCCTCTCGCACTAATTCCCAGCCATTACGCTCGATGTACTTGGTAATCGCTACGCTAGGTCTTCCATCCTTCTTGAACTGTTGCTTCGGAGGCATATCCAGCTTGTTCTCGGGCACTGGAAGAAGCCCTGCGCCTTCCGCTACTCCCTTGGCTAGGCTATTCATGCGAGCAGTTAAAGTTTCATGCAGTTCCTTGGCCGCTGTCACGTTAAAGGTTACACCTCGCTCGTGCTGTCCAGCCACGATGCGTGCCACCTGAGTCTCGATGTCCCACACTTGCTCGGGAATCTTGTTGTTCATGGCATCAGAGATCATCTGCTCGTACAGATAACGGGTTACTTGTACGTCTTCCCTACAGCGAGCCACCATGTCCCCTAATCCTTCAGAAAGAGGGCGCTTTACCAAGCAGAAATCTTTGTACCATGAATCCAGACTATGGCTTGTGCGCTCAGGGTACATGATCTTGGACATGATCAGAGTATCGTGAACCTTGCCATGCTCGTACAGATCCATGCCAAACAGGCGCTTGATTACAGGCGCATCAAAGCGACAGATGTTGTGCCCAACGAAGACAACATCTTCCTTCTCTGTGCAGTACCGAAAGAAAGCAAAGTTATCCGGTCCGACATCCGTAATAACCTCGGTGTACTCATCGCCGTGGTCATTCACACTGAAGACCATGCAAGTAACACGATCAACGGCCATCTGACCAAGATCCTGAAATGCCTTCTGCTCAGGGAAGTTAGTCTCAAGGTCCAGATACACGATCATCATGCGTCACCCCTTGAACATGCGAGTCCAAAAGATTTTTCGGTTTCGTCTATTGCTTTATAAAAGCGTGGATTATTTGATTCATCTATACCATGATGAAACATCTGATGAGAGATCTCAGAAATAGTTTTCTTGACAATCAACTCGGCGAACTTTTCCCAATATTGAGGAGGTACATAGTAACCATGAGGCATATCTTTGGTGGCATCCAGCATCATTTGTTCAATTAGTTTGTTCATGCGCCATCTCCTAACTATATTCAGCTTCCAAATACTCATCCATCGATTGCGGCGTACTCTCAGGGATCTCCTCATCCACTGGAATCATGCGACCACTGTTATGCACGTACTTACACCGTCCAGCCTGACCAGTGTAGCCCCAAGTCCTGTTCTTGAGTACACGCAAGGATACGAAGTCTTCCGATCCATCCTCGGCTTGCTGGTTCCGCTCCATTGCAAGCACACCCCAGCTTAGTTGCTCCAATGCAGCACTGCCACGCAGATCCGTGAGCGAGACATTCCCTCCCTCGTTCAGCGACTTGCCTGCATCACGGGATTCCCTGCGCTTGAGATGCACTACGTTGATAAGACCAACGCCGGTAGACACTACCATCTGTGCGAGATCCGTCATAATCTTGTCGATCTCTTTGCGTTCATTCTGCACATCTGAGCCAGAGATGACCATGCTCAAGTGGTCAAGGATGATGAAGTCCACGCCTGATCTGGCGTAGTAGAACAGCTTCTCTTTGAACGAACTGCTATCGATACTGCCGAAGTGATTGAAGAAGTACATCTTGCGTACCGTGCGGTCCATCGAACTTTCAACGAGGCGCATAGGTATGCAACCCGGATCCGTGCGGAACTTACTACTCGGTACATTGTTGTCCATCGCTACATAGCTCGCTGCTGTTGCTTCGACAACATCTTCCAGTGCAATGTGGCATACCTTCAGGCCATGCCGTACAACCAAGTCATACCCGATCTCCTTGACTAGCGTGGACTTGCCAATGCCTGAGCCTGCACAGACTGTCAGAATCTCGCCTTTCCGTAGACCGTGCAGTTTGTTGTTCAGACCGGGGAACGGAGTGTCAAAGCCTTCGGGAACGGAGCGCATGAGATCCTGAATGCTGATCTCCGATCCATGCACGATACCCTCTGGCCGGAACTGTGGCGTAGCCTTCACTGCCTGAGCGAACTCAGCCTTAAAGCCACCAACTAGGCAAGCACTCGCATCCTTGTGCGGTACATCGACTAGGCGTACATCCGGCACGAAACCTGAGAGCCATCCAGCAAGTTTCTTTGCTGTTGATTTGCCGGACTCGTCTGAGTCCAGACACAGGTAAACCTTTTGGTATCTGCGGATGAAGTCAATGTCGGCTTGGACGGAGGCATCGACTCGACCGTCACTGTTAGCGCCATTAGGAATGGAAACACAGTCATGGACAGAGCCAGGACTATTTCGTAGCATTTCAGCGATGGCAAGTGCATCTTCCTCTCCCTCTGTGATAATGAGTGCGCCATGCGGCACTTTGTGTGCGACTTGTTTGCCCCATAAACCATTTAGTTTACCGACAACAAAAAACTCTTTGATCTGGATGTTCCGGACCTTGAATCCCGTGATCTTTCCATCCCGATCTGCATAGGGATAATAGGTTCGCTTGGGTTTCCCTGTCGCGGTATCGTACACGCACCGTATGCCGTACTTCTTAACGATCTCCTCGCTGATCTTACGCTCAGGATCATGTCCTTCTGGTTCGGATAGGCAATCCTGAATCGATACCTTGCTTTCCATCCGTGTCACCTCGCTCGCTGATCCGGTTATCTTACCGTGACCAGCATGGCAGAACATACCGCCGTCAGGGTAAATCGTGGCATTGTTTCCACGCTGATCCCTTCCTTCGGCCTCACACTTCGGACACCTTGTCTTCATATCGCCTCACACTGACGCCTCTGCGTCATCCAATGCGTTCAACATTTCGGCCAGCATCTCGCGGGTAAACGTCACCGTATCGTCCCCGAGATCGACCATGACAATATACCGACGCTGCGCGTCACTAAAATCTACGTCCCATTCAATGCTCATCGAAGTTCTCCAATATTGATCCCCACTCTCGTCCCCTTTCTGGTATTGACCACTCGTCTTCTGGTTCCTGCGGTTCAATGTCCAGCACGATGTCCTCGCTTAGGGACTCCTCGTCCCTTCCTTGCATCTTGGCACGCATATCCCGTGCTACATAGCTTCGACACAAGTAACATAAGTCCTCGTACCCGCCGTGTTTCGAGCGCAGAACTTCCATTTTCCTGTTACAGGCCCTGCACCTCATGGCCAGCGATCCTGTTCATACCAGTGAATAGCCGCAATGAGAGCACACAATCCAAGGAACATCAAGACATCGTTCCCATTCATGGCTCGAACACCTCAGCGGGAAAACCGACCGACCTGTGCCAGAAGCCTGCGAAGGCCCTCGCCACCTCAACCTCGGGACAATCTCCCGCGTACATTGACATGAGGTACGCCTGATGCCGATTGATGCAGTAGTTGACCTCGGGATCATCAAGATCCCATCCCCTATTAACCAGGATTTCCTCAATCCAAATCGAGAAGTCACTCATCTTGCTCATTCGATGACCCCCACTTCAATGATTTTGTACGCTTCGATCCCCATCGGAGGGTATTCCCTGCCATCCAGAACGGACACGAACGGTTTGTTCAAATCTTGAACGTGTTGCTCTGCTCTCTCGCGAGTTTTGAATAGCACGTTAAATCGCATATTACCGTGCGTGAACTCCGCTTCGACTTGATATAATTTAAACATCGAGATACTCCTTGTTTCGTACCCATTCGGTTGCCTCTTCTTCCGCTTTACGCATGAGAATGTCTACCAGCAAGCCACCTATGCGCGAGTGATATTCCGGCCCATAACTCGCAGTGATTGCGTTAATCATTGCGTCATCAGTCAAGCCGCCATAATCCAAGACTGATTCAACCCAGCCAAAATCCCCCATTAGATCTTCTATCCTTGCTTCGATCATGCGAGCCTCCATTTCAGGAAAAGGATCAGGTTCATCTGCCGTGTACGCATTCCACATTTCACACCTCCAAAGTAATCGTAGGTGACGGACTGATATTAGCCCATAGTTTCGCAGTGTCAATCGCTGCATTCAGTTCACGATAGTGTCGAGCATGGGGCAGACACTCTCCAGAATCCAGATCCCACAGTGTCACGCTGTACTTGCCGTTTCCGATCTGCTGAATCCTGGATTCCACGCCGTCCTGTTCATTCCTGAATGTCATCTTCATCGTGATCCCCCTTACTAGTACTTAGTACTAGTGATAAACCTTTAGGTTAGTACTTGTACTTACTAGTACTAGTACTGTGATAAAAATACTCTGTTCTGTGCGTAAATCCAATAAGGTTATCGTGAATACTACCAGTATCGGTGCCATCACCCCATATTCTAGCGGTTGACATTGAAACCGGTTCCGTGGTATGGAACGGATGATAGTTGGCTATGTGCCCACGCTTCGATAGCCGTAGCCTCCCTATCGTAATCCTCGTTCGATACTTGCCCGCGCATATACCGCCGGTCCAGATTATCGAAAGACCACGCCACCATCTGCTCAATGTCTTGTTCGTTCATTGCTTTCACCCCGCAATTTCCAAATCAGAAACAGGCACCAATGGGCTGTAATACTTGCCTACATACACCGACGCCGCAGTTTCCTGATACTTGTGCCGTTCCCCATCCTTTCCCGTAACCCAGGATTCTGGACTAATGGATACTACAGTTCCGTATACTTTGGTAAAGGCGCCTTTTTTTGATCTGACCCTATCGCCCACTCTAATGTTCATAACCCATTCCCTCCAATTTCAGGTGGCTACCGATTCCCAATCCGTAAGATTGGTATGTTCATGCAATGGACCCTTGTGCGTGATGGTAGGCGCAGTGATGGCATAATCCGGATGGGATATCCCCACAGAATAGGCCAAAGACTTGCGCGCCCACATATGGGCAATGTCGAAATCCTCATTGTCAAAAGCCTGTACAGCATTGGCAAGGCAGAATCGAGCCGACGATTCCTGAATAGCTGCGCCAAGATTCTTTCTAGCCAGAACAATCGCCATATGTGCCATAGTGTGAGACATCTCCATTCCCCCTAGCGTGTGGACTCATCAGGGCACGCATCACGTACCGACGCCAGAAACCTGGCGTTTCGTCCTCAGTGTTGACGATAAACGAAACCGTACTTAGTCTCGCCAATCAACATACCCTCGCCGTTCAGATAGTCCCGCATGGCAAGGTTCGCGTCGTCTTCATCTCTCCCTGCGTATTCTAACCCGTAATTGTTCGCAATCTCCTGTGCTGTGTCATGCGAGAACTCGCAGCACAAGGCGATCACGTCTAGCTCGTATGCCCCGTCATGCACCTCTTCCAGATGGTCGAACAGGACACGCAGCCCGTCGTACCATCCCACGAGATCATTGTTCTCCGCATGGGTGGCGAAATTGTACTGTCGCCCCATGTCAACGAAGGCATCTACGAATTGGCTGAAGTTGATGGTCTGATACATGGCATTACGCTCCCATCAGTTTAAAACAGGCTACAAGGACAAGGATTGTATAGGCGATACTCGTCGCATACACAATGCCCGATATAATCTCGTTAGCGATACGGTCTATCGTTTCCATGGTACACCTCTTCAATTGTCAGAATAAGCAGGCGCAATCTCGCGTCCCGAATGGGCGCACATTATCGGATCGCCTTCCCAATGAATAAACACTCCGCAGGGTTTCCATTCGTTCCAATCCCTGCTGTCTTGTTTCATAGCACGCAGGATCATGCGGTAATTTTCTCGCGCTGCCTGTGCATCTATGCATTCCCCGTCCGCCATTAGCAGAGCACAAGGATAGCCCCCCGGCCACGCGTATCCATTGGATCGAATGAATGTCTTCAATTCTTGGGTGTTCATGATTCAAACCTCCTCGTGCGACACGTAGATATGCATGACCACGCAGGCACTAGCCCTCTCAGGGGCGACCATGAGGTAGTCCCCCAAATCTACGGCATATGTTCGTCCAGTCCATCCCATCGCTTTCTTTGCCCTGCGAACTAACAGAGAATTGGTGCATAACTCAGGCACTACAAATTCCCCGCGCCGCACCCACGAGTAGTTAGCCTCGCCCCCGAAAGTATCTGTGACTTCACATATGTATTTCATGATTCATTTCCCCTTGTTAAGTTTAGCGATAGCCTGTGCGCGGATCATGTACTCGTCCCGCGCATCAGAGTACCCAAGGATAGCCAAAGCATGATCAATGCCCCATATATGGGCGGGCAGGCCTGTACGCGCCTCATGATCTCGTGCAATCGCCACCAATACCGTCACCGTATGAAGACTCTTTGCCAAAGGTTTCATGCTTTGCTCCCAATAATGAGGATTTCAATGGAGTAGTCCCGCGCTGCATTGATCGCCATATAATGGCCCTTAGCCACACGCGCCACCTGATACTGCCGCGGATTCGACCACCAATTCCTGAGGATGATAGCTGCCCCGTGTCGAGTTACTTCTTCTATGCCGTAAGGCTGTCTCGTCTCGTGGTACGTGTTCATCATTAAACTCCACCTTTTGCCGATTGTGTGGCGTCGATCATGGCGCACCCTGCTAGCACGTCGTCACGGTCGAATCTTGCTACGGCCATGTGCCGGACGTGGTGCTCTATCGCGAGCATGTAGTCCGTTTCATCGCACACATGCGACGCGAGGCGCGCGTACAGATCCGCCAGCGCCACACAATCCGCCGTGGGCGAGATGCGCGCACATATCCAACCCGCGCGCGGGTTTTCCACTAGTTGACCGGTCAGAATGTCAAAGCCCTTGAATGCACCCATTAGATAGCCCTCGCGATCATGTTCGCGCCGGCACCGTGCGCCACGATTGCGACACTGCGCGCGCTCTTGCTACTGGTGCCTGCACACAACCCGCAATCCGCGCACGTCGAACGGAAGCCGGCTTCCGCTGATGCAGGACACAAAACCTCGCGCCCTTTTTCCAGCGTATCGCGCCCCCGCGCTTTCCAATCTGCGCGCGGAATAATTCGGAATGTCCGCGCGCCATCGCGCCACGCGTCGCGCGCGTCCGCCATAGAATCAGCCGACACCATGACAAGATCCGGCGCAAAATCTGCGCCCAACATCGCGCGTTGATGCGAGTAGCCCGTATGCCCCACAGCACGCGATAGCAACGCGCGCCACACATGCGAGGGAACGGCGGACGGATCGCCATATGTGCCGAGCCGCACCATACGCGCGGCTCCGATATTTGCGATAGCGTCAGCGTCAGCGGCCACGCCATACGCGCCGCGATGGAATGCGCGCCACACGATGAGCGGACCCTGTCCGATGGTCACATAGCACGCGCGATTTTTCGCAAGCTTGCGCGCCGGGTCATCGGTTGGCGTGCCACGATGAGGACAAGCCCCACATATCGAATAATCCGCGCCGGTTTTGCTGGCGTCGCGCGGGTCGATATCGGCGCGGAGAATGTAAGTCTGAACCATCGGTCCGGTCTTGGCGTTTTTCGATTTTTTCGCGATGGCAATTACCACTATGGGCGCGCCATCAATCAACGAAGGACCATTATAGATTATCATCGGTTTAGTTCTCCCTTTTGCCTTGCCACCTTGGCAACGCCATGACCAGTAGACTAGTTGAATCCGGACGGAATGCAAGCGATACAGTATCGGGAATGCTGAAATATTTTGACCAATTCTGCTCACCTATTCGGTCGGTCGATTGCATGGATGAACACGCACGCGCACGCGTAGCAACTATCATGCCAAGAACCTGGACTACTGTATAAATATCCAGATGTACAGATGTACATGCCTCTAGAATCGCCTGAGAAGGGCGTACAAGCGAGTTTAGGCTAGGTGCTACCCATGCAGCGGGTAGACTGCTAGCGCACTAATGAGAATGGTTCGCATCTCGTGGGTATTCATGGCGTGAATAGTGGGCCATTGGCCTAATAATGGTTGACGGATCAACGAGTTAGTCAGATGCAGCGTTCGTGCAGGCAGATGTAACGATATGCAGCGATCATGCCACATCATGCACAGGCACGGTACTTGCAATCATGCACGAGTGATGCCAATTGCTCTTGCCATGCAGCAATCGTGCCATGTGACTCAAAGGTTACGCTCGGTGTGACTCGCAGGTCACAGGCTAGGGCCTACCTGGTATCCCGGGGGTGCGGGTGCGCTTTGTATAGTGCATTACACCTTCACAATTTCTGGCATATTTTTTGACAATCCGTGATCCGGACTGAATGTCTTTACGTATCTTAGTACTTAGTACTATTACAGTACTTAGTACTAGTACTAGTACAAGTACTTAAACCTTTAGGTTTATACTCTAGTACTAGTAAGTACTACTAAGTACTAAGTACTAGTACTGTCCTCCATTTCATTCCGGACTGAATGGTACTCAGTGATTCATTCTCTCGTAGCGTAACAAACCAGAGGGGTTTGTTTAAGTAACTAAACGTAAGTCACTTGTCTGACTGCAATGTCCATTCTGGACTGTATGAAATAAATATATACTAAGTAAATAAAACTTGATATAATCAATCCTTTCGGTAGCGTAAAACAATAACGGAGGGCCAAAGTGGCACGTAAACCAAAAAACGCAAGATCACCAGGGCCGGTAAATCGTCCTCAAGTTGTTCGCAGGAATGTTCTGACTCCTTCGGAGCGAGCTGACTTCGAGTACTCAAAATACAGGGGAACCGTTACTCCGGCAGAAGCCAAGAGCTTCGAGGTTCGTTCATTGAGTCAAGCACGAGGCGGTACGGTTAAACCTAAAGGTCAGGCAACGATGACTCCATCGGAAGCCAAGGATTTTGAATCCCGTTCTTTGAATCGTGCCAGAGGCGGAACTAACAAACCAACCAATAAACCGACTCTGACGCCTAGTGAACGCAAGGACTTTGAATCCAAAAGTCTCAAACAGTCCAGAGTCAACCCTAAAGTTACCCCTACGCCTAAACCCGCACCTGCTCCCGTGGCTCGTGCAGCAGCAAGCACCGTGGGCAAACGTGGACTTGGAAGGTTGGCCGCTGGTGTCCTCGGTCGCTTGGCTGGGCCTGTGGGCATTGGATGGGCACTGGGAGAAGCAGTCAAAGATACTTCGCTTGCCCGTAAAGCGCAAGGTGCTGTCACCAATGCAGCAGCATCGCTCACTGGTCTGGCTGCCAAAGAGCGAGCCGCTATGGGATCCATGAGCATGAAAGTATCTCCTCGGAAGACTACTGCTGCTCCAGCGCCTTCAACGCCTAGCGTGCCTCCTAAGCCCGTTATGCAGTCCACCAGCACCCCTACTAGCTCTCCTGCTCCGAAAATGGCTCCTAAGCCCTTACAGAAAGCTACAGGGGCATCCAAGAGCAGGGGCAAAGCTATGTCTGGTGCTGAACTAGCCAATTTCATTGGCTTGCCCCAAAACAACGCAGTTCGGACTTACATGGAAACTGGCAAGCATAAATATCCTAGCGGAAAGAAATAGTATGCCAAAGATTCTAGAAGACCTTAGGAAGAAGATCCAGAAGACAGGTAAGTCCAAGTCCTCGGCTTATGCCATTGCAACCTCTGCTCTCCAGAAGCAAGGAAAACTCAAGAAGGCAAAGAAGAAGTGAATCCGCTTCTACTCCAACCAGCACTCGATCTAGTATCCAAAGTACTGGATCGAGTCATACCTGATAAAGCTCAAGCTGAGAAGGCTAAGGCAGAGTACGCCCTTCTTGTAGCTAAACAAGATCAGGATGAAGTTGACAGCTTTCGGAAGTTCGTAGTAGAGTACGAAGGAGAAGGTGCGAGTGTATCCCCTTCTCTACAATTCCTCAGAGGATCAGTCCGTCCAGTCCTGACGTACCTACTCGCTGGTTTTTATGGTTGGGGTTTTCTACATCCCGGCACCTTTACACCAGAAGGTATGCAAGGACTCTTTCAGTTAAACCTTATCTCGCTTGGTTTCTGGTACGGTGAGCGAGCACTATCCAATCTGGGGCTTAATCTATCGAAGAAATGAGGTAATACGTGGAAGAAGATATCCAGGGAATGGATGATGAATACAAACAAGGTTTGATTGAAGCCTCGCACTACCATCAATCGTTTATCCAGATGACTGCCCGCAAAGGGCAGTTCGATCCCAAACAAGCCGCCCAATGCGTTGAAAGAGCAGAAAGCATTTACGCTGAACTCCTTAATCGCAACCCTTCAAATAGTATCGTTCGATACCAACTCGCTACCCTGTACATGCAGACTAACCGTAACGGTCTAGCCATCAATGTGCTGGAGTTCCTTATCCAGAGTACTCGTAAGCCCGTACTGGAATGGTTCAACAACTTAGGGGCTGCGTACCGCAACGAGCACATGAACTCAGAGGCTCGGGCAGCCTTCGAGAAAGCTCTCAAGGTAGAGTACCATCCCGATGTACTAGCTAACCTCTGTGCCCTATGGGTTAACGAGGGTTACCCAGAGAAGGGTATTCCCTACGGCAGGGAATGCCTGAGACTCTTACCAAGTCACCCCCAAGGGTCATGGAACCTCGGCCTTCTCCTGATGGAGGATAAGCAGTACGAGGAGGGATTCCAGCACTACGCTAATGGCTTCGAGACTGGAGAAAGGATTATCCGGTACTACAAGAATGCC
>Ga0208644_1000239_pt1 | contig 41080 bp, 73 predicted proteins | sample VirMetDEL_Nov_18_FD_184517 | JGI IMG/M metagenome (GOLD analysis project Ga0208644, IMG submission 184517) | Aqueous microbial communities from the Delaware River and Bay under freshwater to marine salinity gradient to study organic matter... | ecosystem: Environmental > Aquatic > Marine >...
AGGAAAAGGCAGGATGGATTTATTACCGTTCTTTAGTATATGTGAGTTGGCAAAACATTTCGAGGCTGGTGCGAAAAAATATTCTGATAATAATTGGCGTGAAGGTGTGCCTTTATCTTCTTATTATGATTCGGCACTTCGCCACCTAATGAAAGCTGGTATGGGGTACACTGATGAGCCACACATGACTGCTGCCCTTTGGAATATTTCATGTTATATTGAAACAAAGAAAAGAATTGATATGGGGCAATTACCAAAAGAGTTGGATGATTTCCCATATGTGAGGATGGAAGAATGAGAATTATCTGGGATTTAGATGGAGTGCTTTGTAATACATATGAGACGTTTTGTGTTTTTTTGGAAGATCATCATGGGATCAAGGCAATAAAAGATCAGAAGGGTATGTTTGAGGATCGCTTTGGGATTACCTCTAAACAGGTGAAGGAGTTATTTGATGACTTTTACAAGCATGACCAAGAATTATTGTGCCCCACTATGTCATATGCAAGAGATGTAGTTTCAGAGCTAGCACGTAGACATGAACAATATATTGTTACTGCACGACCAAAACACACTCGAGAAAACACTAAATTTTGGGTATATGGTAGACTTGGTTTATCTATCGATGGAGTCTTTGTTGTTTCAGGAGCCGACAAAGGAAAGTTTGGACAGGCTATTGGTGCTGATTTAGCAATTGACGACATGCCACACCATGCTTTAGAGTATAAGGATGCGGGAATTGACGTGCTTTTATATGATGCACCCTATAATCAACACCAAGAAGGAATAGGTAGAGTTTTATCTTTACATGATGTTGTTCGTTATGTCAATAAATGGTAGATGATTAAAAGAAAGATAACAGGGATTGTAGGCATTATTTTAGGAGTCGCATCAACATCAGTCCTTGAGGGGTTTGTGCGAACAGGAGCCATTGAGAGCCTTCCTGCATATATCCATCCTTTATCTGATATGTTTATAGTTAGTGGCGCTTATTTATTTGGAAAATCAGTGGCATATGACCACTATATCAAACGGTATAATTCTAGTATTGATATGTACACAATTACTAATGCTCAACAGAATAAATTAAAGAAATTCTAGGATAATAAAAAAGTAGGGCTGTCAGAGATAGCGGCTTAAGCAAAGAGGTGTCTTTGGCCCTACTTTATTTTAAGATGAGTCTTTTTAGTGGGAGTAGTATTTATATATTTTTCCTTACAAATTTTGCATTGAAACAACACAGAGATACTACTATACTTTGTTTTGATTCTTTTGTCAGTCGCTGTGACTTTTTTGCCACACCCGTTGTTACACCAGTACAAATCTCTATGCGCCATTATTGTTCCTAATCATCTCTATACCTTTTATTGTTGGTGTCCATATACCAACTTTACTGTATCTCATACACAAGTTACGCCTAACATCACCATGACTTTCCCATGCTTCTTGTTCGGTGTATTCTTTACCTGTACGTGGATCGTAAATAATAAGTTCTGAGGTGCAGTCATATGCTATGGGGTTCCAGACGTGTTCCACATTATTAATCAACTTCTTCATTGTTATTAAATAAATCGTCAATGGCGTTTCTATCTATAGGGTTAGTGTCTAGTGTGTATTCAATCAAAAGATTTCTTGGTGTGTCTACCTTTGGAACATACATGTAACCCGTAAAATAGTAAGGAGCTTGATATCCAAGATCTCTTCTTATATAGGATATTTCACTTGGGAATATTTCTCTTGCGTTCTTTTCTAACAATACAACTCCAAACTTGAATTTATCTTTCTTGCCCATCACTCACACACTCCTTATTTATGTTCTTTTCTAACATATCTAAATGAACTCTATAAGTAGCTGATACCCATCTTTCAAATTCAGCAGTGCTAAAATAATGTTCTGCCATTTGAAGATGAACTTTTTTTAAATACTCTCTTATTTCTTCTTTATTCATCACTCACACATTCCTTGTTTATGTTCTACTACCTTGACAAATTTGTATTTAATTAACTCTGTGTTAATCCACTCTCCTCCTCTATATCCATCACCTATAAAGTACGCATGAGTATCATTGAGTTGTTCAAGTCTATGTATCACATAATGCTTTTGATTTTCTCTAGGTATTCCATACACGTAAATATCGCCTTGAGTTAAATTAAACTCACTCGTGAGTGCTATTCTATCGCCACCCATTAAGGTAGGTTGCATTGAACCTGTACACATGACTAAAGCAAAAAGTAAAGGTATCATTTTGGTCTTTCTCCTTTCATTATACATATTTTTTCTAAAAATACATACCTATACCCTGATTCATTATTCATGTACTCATTAATAGATAAATTAAGACAATCTTCTTGTACTGGTTTTTTATTGACACAAGTCTTATTTTCAAAACTATAACTATCATATCCTACTGATTTACAGAGATTATGTGAATGCTCTGGTATTACAAACCCTCCATAAATACAAACTATAATTAAAGTTGTTAAGGCAATTGTTATTAAGGCAATTGTTATTAATCGTTCTATTGCATTCATCATTTTTTCTTTTCTAACCTCTCAAGTCGTTCTATGATTTCATCAAAATAAGGATTGCGTTGACTCATTAATAAAGACTCTAGTCTAAAAAATCCCATTCTGTCTTCTACATATCCAAATGATATCATAATAATAGTTGCAACCATAACTATGATAATATTCACAATTAAATTAATGTGAATACCATATTCTTGCAATTGTGAAACAGTTAGAAACACCAGCATTAATGTGTTGAATATAGCAAAGTATGTCATAGTCCTTGACATAAATAATTTTGCGTACACTAACTTGCTACGTACCCTTTTCACAATCTCATTCATTGTTTCTCTTCTTCCTCGTCAATTCTTTTTAGTGTGAAATCTATCTTAGCTCCTGTTGATTGTTCAATTAATTCTTTTGTGTTAATAATTAAACTGAAATCTTCATCTTTTGGGAGTAAATTTTTATCTACAGTTATGTTTGCAGAAATTACTGGCTTTTGAAAAAATTGATCAGGAATTTCTATTCCAACCCGAACCAATATTTCATTATAGGCTGTGCCTACTCTACCTTTTACAAATCTCACTGACCCTTTATTACTTATTACTAAATATCCTGTTGTTCTCATTGTTTCTTCTCCTGTACTGGGGTATTTCTCCACTTATCTTTTTGTAGCTCGTCGTTAATTTTATTCAGAAACTTATATAAAATTATTACTTGCATAACAAAGAAAAATAAAAAAGCCAGACCAAAAAGATAATTCCCTATTAAAAAATAAAAAAAATTAAGGCAACCACTCAAAGCCAAACAAATAAGACCTAATACTATATACCATCCATCATCCATTTTTATCTTCACCAACTTCAATCACTTCTTATTTTTATTCTTCAGTTCTAGGTGCAATAAATACACCTGCTATCGTTTGTTTTTCTTTATCAAAATTACCTATTATGAATACATTATCATTTGTTAATGCTACTGATAATCCTCTATTTTCTTTTTCAAGTGATTTATGTACTTTAATTGCTTTCTCTAAATATGAAATATCTATTTTTACGACTTTCCAATCGCCTTCTAATTTAACACTACCTATAGCTATAGTATTTGATTTATTCATGCAGAAATCTATTTCTTTTATTTTAGGATTTTTAGTGTATTTTTCAATTTTATTTTTTAAAATATATTTTTTTTCTATATCTTCTTTTAATATATATTTTTGTCCATTAATTTCTATTTCTTCCATCATTGATCACCATTCATTTTTATAATTCCAGCAACCCTAAACCACGCCAACAAGATTCCCAAGATTATCATTGACTCAATAAAAAGTAAAATTGCTTTAGCCCAAAACTTTAAGTATGGCATCTGAAAACTCCACAAAAACATTGCAACCAACAACATAAAAAGCGCTGCAATGGTGGTATTAAAAATTAAAAACTCAATTGTTTTCACTATTCCTCCCTCTCATTACTCATATAACAGTGGCATCCCTTGTTATACCCATTACACATCACTCTACACCGTATATACATTGGACTAACTTCAGTTATTGATTGGTTCTGATACCAAACACACAACTCATCAAGTACTGGTGTGCGCTGCTTTACTAAATCGTCATCCCAATCTTCTAAATCTTCAATTCCCATCCATTGTCAACTCCATTATCTTTTTTATATTTTCTGCAACAACCCTACTTTTTTCTCCACTTATGGTAGCAAGTGTATATTTCCCCCGTTTAAAGTTTTTCAAAAAACCCATCTTTTCTAATCTAATCATCGCTGTGCCAATAAAATTCCAACTCACTCCTGTTGCGTTAATAATATCCCTGCGTGAGCTCATGGGATTATCTAAAACGTGTGCCAACACTTCTGCTGACGCTTTGCATAAAAAGTAAGTCTTATACATTTTTCTTAGGAATCCTCACCCTTAAATTAATTACTTCGTTGTAAAGTTGTGACCACCTTCCATTAAGATAATAGCTCATCTGATGATACGCCTCAGTTATCTTCATGTCAGATGTTGTTTCGTGTTTTGATAATATTGTCATGGCATAATTATCTGGGTTGTCTTCTATTTTCTTTTGCATAATTGGTGATGATGTTTTGTAATCTCTCCAATCTGTTTCAACTAATTTGTGTCGCTTGTTTCCCTTTAATTTACTTCTCTTTGCTTTTTCTTTTTGAGTGCGCCCCTTTAATGGTTGCATTTTAACAGTCTTCCAGAACCTTTTACAGCCAATGTAAATCATTCTATTGTCTAACTCTTTTACCATATACACAAACCCAACCTTATCTTTGGGTGCCTCACTTGGTGCATTAATCCACATCTTTAATGTCCTCTTTTATCTTTTCTTCCCATGTTTGATTTGTTGCAAATTTTTTATTAAATTCATCATCAGTCATCCCAAAGTGAAATGCAACAGTCGTTTGCTCATTTGATTCAACACTTGTATCTTCAATCCACCAATCCTTTAATTGCAGCTTATGTAATTTTTTATTAAGCTCTGCAATAGCAACATCTTTATCATTAAATTTAGATACATATAGCCCTTTGTAATATATTTTCATAACATCTCCTCCTCTACTTCAATTAATGATTCTTGTTTAGTCGCCTTTGGTTTTTGTTTCAAGTGCCACTCAACATCACCAAGTGCCAACATGTCTTTGAATTGATAATAATTCTGATTCATTTTATACACAACATCTTCTAATCGGTGAAACTCCTCAATAGTCTCAGCGTATAATTTTAATCCATTACAAATACTCATATACGTTTGTTGGTGACGAGTGCTGGTGTATTTATGTTTACATGACCACTTATCTTTCCCACTCTCCTTTAACTCTTTTAACCAGTGTAATTCATAGTGGCGACTTGTTCTTAGGAAGTTATCTAAAATATTTCTTTCATCATCAGTAATGGGTTCTTTTATTTTTTCATGCACATGCAACAACGGACTTTTGTCATTGTTCCCGCCATTTAAAAGAACGGGAAATAATCTGCTTGATATTTTTTCATGAAAGTTGCTATCAAAAAATTTACTGTTAACTTCTGTTGGAAAATTATACAAAGCAACAATACTTGTTTTGGATAAATCAAATTTCTCCAAGGTCCCACTCACTGCACGACTATCATTGCCTAGGTTGCCCATGCCACCACCAGCGTTTCTAAATATTTTACTTAAACTTCTTTTAGTGTCAGTGTCAATATCATCAACCTCATCAAGCACCAGTACACGTGGTTGCACAGACAAACTATACTTCATTTTTGCATACGTACTGTTGTCTAATATTTCAATGTCGTTGCGTAACATTCCCTTAACATAAAACGTACTTGTCTTTCCCCAGCTTGGGTATGACATTGCTCTAAGATAAAATGTTTCAGCAATAGCTCGCTCACAAATTATTTTCCACACCAACCATTCCTTTGGTTCAATGTGTTCATAGGGTAGGTAGTTGTTAATAAACTCACGATACTCCATGGTTTTTTCATCTTTAATGCGAACTGATACCATATTATCAATGCGGTGGTATCCTTTACTGGCAACGGTCATTTTAGATGTTGCTAATATTTTAACAGGTAACATATCAATTTTAGTGCTGTCGAGTAAGTAGTTTTTTATACCAACTTTTATCGGATAATAGTATAACCTCTTGGGAACACCTGGGTTAGTTTTGTGATCATAGTCCATGTTTTTAATAGACATTTCATCACCAATGTTACTAGTGATATCTAGTATCCCATTAAACTTGTCGGCATTGTACTGCTCTGCTATCCTAAAATTAAACACGTCTCTCATCAATTATCCTCCTAATTTCTTTTTTCACTCTTCATCATCCTCGTTTAGTTTCTTAATCATTTTGTCTTTTAGTTTTCGATATTCTTTTGCATCTAAATAATTTTTAAAAAATACATTATACATTGCAACATTAACAATAGGTATAAGTAAAATAATAGCAAATATATATGCAAAGAGAGTGTCAACAAAAAATCCTAACAACTTTATCCCATAATAATATAGTGTGTACTTACTCATAACTCTAACACCTCATCACTTACCTGTGTGTTCCCCTTTAATTGCGATTGGAACTGCGCCAATTCTCCTTGGAGTGCTGCAATTCTTTTTTCCATATCTTTTACTAATTCACTCAACTCCCTATTCTCCTTTTTCAATTGAGATTCCACCTCTTTATCCCGCACTACTTTCTTTGCGACAAATTGTTGATCAGGCCGTTGCACACCAATACCACTTTGCATTAGGTAAAGGGTACACCATTTTTGTGAGTCTTTAATACACTCAATAAAGTATTGTCCACTAAGGGGTAAGACCCCACCCTGGTTGCCTAGATTAATTAAATCCCAGATGCCACACTTCTTTGTGTCAATGGTTATATAATTACTCTTAGCCTCTACCTTCTTTTTTGGAAATTCCACCGCATCATCCCATCACTGCACCAAAACCCTATCGTATCCGCTCATCTCTGATTGTAGTTTTCGTATCTGTTTATTGACCTCTGCTCGTTGGATAAGTAACGAGTTCATTTCTTTCAAAAACTTTTTGCGTTGCCTAACATAAACCGCATCTTTCATGGTTAATAATCCTCTTTATCTGTTAATCTCCCTATTTTTACCGCTAAAGATACAGCCTCAGTATCTCCAAATGCACCATAGCTGGTCTCAATTGTATCTATACAATCCTCACTTACATACATACATAATAGCTGTTCTAAAAACTCGGATTCCTCCTTATTAATTAGCTCCACTTTAAATCACCTCATTAACCGCTTGCATTAACAAATCATACAACTCATTGGCACGAAACTTTTTCTCATCATCAGTTGGGAACCTAAACAAGTAATCAGTTTCACTCTTGTCTTTATCTTTCATCCAATCAAAAAAGAGTTCTCTGCCATTGTCTCCCGCAAAATTTTCTTTGAAGTCTTCACTATTTTTAACAACCTCATCAACCCATTCTTGCATACCATCAGGTGTCACTAAATCCTTTGGCGTATCTTGAGGTAATCGCTCTTGTTTTTCATGCACACCAAAAAACTTAGCTTGTTTTAACACCGCAGGCTTACCATTAACTTCTATTGGTTTTTCAGCGTACCCAATAACAAACTCATCACCCTCCATTAAAAGATCAGCGCCCTTAGTGTTTTCTGTTCCCCAAAGTTTCTTTGGATATTGGTCACTTAGGTTTGTTTTAAACAAAAACTTGTATCCCTTAACACTCTTCCCATCATTCTCAAATGTTCTAGTAAACTCTTTACCAACATATGTTGCCTCCATGTATTTCAATGGCTTGTCGTATTTCTTTTTTTCTTCAGTCACATTAATCACTCCCTATTTAAAAAATAATCACACTTTTTCTTAACATCTTCTATTGTAATATCTTTATCCTCATGGTATAAATCTAAATCGTACCCACACTCTGAGCTACAATTTAATTCTTCTACAACTTCTTTAAGCAACATATCAATAATTCTTTGCCTTTCTTGCATAAGTTTTAACAAGCCATAACATTTGTATAGATCATAGCTTTTTTTCTTTTTATCCATCATCATAACTCCTCCTTGAGCTCGTTTAGTATCTCATTGAATAATATAGCCTTCTTCTTAATCTCTGATTTACTTGGTGTTCCCGTTCTTTCACTATCCATGTTGGATTCATAAAAAACTTTTAAGTATTCCACCGCTAAGTTCACGGATTGTGCTATCTGTATATCTTTGTCCTTCTTCTGCCAATACTCAGCACTCCCTTGTACGGGCTTTGGTTTCTTTACATCAAACTTCATTTTCTAATTCCTTCTCCCACTGTTTCATAATCTCAACAGCTTTTCTTAATCGGTCCACTAAATCTTTCATGAAATCAACATCAACATCAAAACGAATAATAACAACCTCGTGTTCATCATCTAACATGCGTGGATCATAACTCATGTAAGCACACCACGATGTTCTAGTGATCAACATATTCATTTGCATCTGCGCATAATATTTATCTTTCCATCGCTCTGGTAAATCTTTTTTCAATAAGGTTTCAACGTGCACACCCGAATCAAATGGACACTTAATCTCAAGACAACCAACAGCAATACCATTTTCTGTGATTATCCCATCAGGACTACACCCAACATGTTCAGGAAATACTTCACTGCAAACAAACCCAACTTGTTTTACATCATAATCGTTTAAATTATTGGCTGGATCACTTAGAAAAAAATCTTTATAAATTTCAAAAGCTTCTTGCTCGTGATCATTTCCCCACTGCATTGCCTGTGATGTAATGTTAGGCTCTTCGCTTACTAATCCCGATGAAAAACGTTGCATGATGTAGTTCATTGCAGTCTTACCAAAGAATTCATCCTTCTTGCGACCACTCTTCATGAGATCACACACACCGCTTGCAGTTAATCTACCACGTCGTGCCGCCAACCACTCATCACTACCCTGTTCTAATAACAGTAGCTCCTTAAATTTGTCATCCATTTCAAATTGTTCCATTAACTTTTTCACTTCACTCATTTTCTTCACCATCAAAACACCTCTATAGTAACATTCCTCAGTGTTTCTACAACCCTCAAACCCTCAAAACGTATAGGGCTCCTAGTCTTTGGAATATCTAATATTTCAAATAATATACTTGTTGATACTGATTTTCTTAATTGTTTCATTATTGGTTTAGAAACTATTATCACAGTGGGTGTAGTATTAAACTCAATAACATATGACCTAATTTCACTCCTTATTTCATCGATAAGATCTTTTTTTAATTTTGTACTCATTTTCTGATCCTCTTCTCTAGGTGTACATCTTCCCAGATTTTACGAACGTGCGTAAAATGGTACACGGGTCTTCCTTTGTCGTCAATATCTCTACCATCCTCATCAACCTGTGCAAGATATGTTAAACGATACCGCCGCTTTGTTTTTTTATAGAAATGTATTTCAAAACAAGGGAACTCTCCCGACTCTTTATAGATCCTGTCCATTAAAAAGTGAAAGTTAATTCCGCCAGCCATGTTAAACATATCCAAAAAAGAAATAGCAGGAAACATCATGACAAATGGTTTGCCATTGTACATGTCTTGCTTGCCGTAGAACACACCCGTTTTTGTTGCAATGGCTGGAAACTCTATGTACCTGTTTTCATTACCATGCCCATCTGAGCCCCACTTGTGCTTGCGTGTAAGGATGATACATTTGTGTACAATATTTTTTTCTAAATCATTAGGGTACACCACATATAATGATGGACCTTGTTGTAGTTTCTTGAATGTATCTAAGAGATCAACCCCAGAATCTAGGAGATTGAAGTGATCAAATCCAGTAAGGGTGTCTTCTCTCCCTTTAAAGGTAAATTCGTTGGATGAGGGATACTCAGCCATCATGGTTTGTCCTCCTGAATTTCAATGAGTCGATGTATGGGTATTTTGCGCTTTAAATGAGAACGGGTGTCAAAGAATTCTAAACAATCATCCTTAAACTCAATTTCCTCTGCATTATAAACAATGGGTTTGTTCAAGTCTGTTTCAAAGTTTGGCTTCAGTAATATCTTCTTCACTTCTTTTTCTCCCCTTTAATTGTAAAACCCACCCAAGTTAATGGATGGGGGTTGGTACCCTCTAAAAAGATGGCATGATCAATGTAAACACTACACTAAACCCTATCTCTTTTTAGAATGCTTACCTTTATATATTTTATTATACTGCAACATATAAATTGCACTCTATCTTTTTGATGGGTTTCCACTGATCACTTTCATAAGTTCCAGCTTTGAGGTATGCAGCGGCATCACCTTTCCTTTCTTGGTGAGGTGTTTGAATTTATTCCAATTAGGTTGGGTCTCTTCTCGTGATATCTCAATGGTCTCCAAAACTTTTTGCCTTTTGATCCAGATTGTTTTTTGTTTCCCATCACGATATACATCTTTTCCCTCGTCATACTCTAATATTCTTTCATGTTTAATGGTGTTTACTTTTTCGGAAAGAAACCCTTTAAATAATCCATCACTATCAATCATTGCGTAGCTCTTTCTGTAAACATCTGTTCGTTCTTGCCAATATTCTGCTTTATTTTTCATTTGGTCATCTCCGTTCTTATAAAAATCGCCTTTAAAAGGGATTTTGATTCAAAAAAACAAAAAAAAATTATAGTGCTAATACTATAATTAAAAATTTCCTTGTTTTGCTTTATGTCCGACCAAACCGCTGACAATTTCTCAACAATTCCCTTGGCAATTTTCAAACAATTTGATGGACAATTATTTGGACTTTTTTTAAAAAAATTAAAAGAAATCATTTACTCCGTCGTTCTTTTTGTTATCTGCTTCTTTGACGTAATCGCAATGTATGATTATTTGTTTTTCATCATTAATGATTAACAATTCATCAACAGGCACAACAATACTTTCGAGTTGTTTGTATCGACCACTATAATCAGTTACGATTTTTTTAAGTTGCGATCCATTGACACATTGGTCAATGAGAACAGTTTTGAGTATCCACTTCTCAACAACACCACCGATAATGGTGTTGAAATCTCTAATACTAGGAGAAGATAACAATAATCTGTTTTTGTTGTGATAGATAAAGTCAATAACCATGCCTAACATATGTTTATTGCGTCTATCATTAAGGTGTAGCTTCTGAAACTCATCAATTACAAATAAACAGCCTGTCTTTCCAACTAATTGCTTAAGGGAGTCGAATTCTTGAAACCCCTCGGAGGCTAGATATTTACTAACACTGGGAGCCATCCCATAATAGTAAACCTTGTCTCTCTTTGTTTTAGGAATCTCCTTTAAAAGAGAAATAATGTTATTTGTCTTTCCTGATGATTTAGCACCAGCCAAACCAACAACTCTACAATCTTTAAATATTTTTCTTAATTTCATTCTTCCACATCTCCATAACTTATTATTGATACTTCATAATTTTTAGTTGATTTAATTATTTTTCTTATTCTCTTCATTCTCTTCACTTCTCCAACTCACCCTTTAAATAAAGAGTTTGTCTCTTTCTTCTTGTTTCTCTTACTTTCTTAGTGTGTTTATCTTTGTCATAATAAATCATTGATCCGCCACGCTCTTCACGTCGCTTTAAATTCTCTTTGTGTTTGTCTGGGTCACCATACCAACGAACAAGGGAGCGACTAACGCCAAACATTTTAGCCAACTTTCTTTGGGAGATAGTACCGTATAATTTTTTAATCTCGGCTCTATCTTCGAGGGAAAGTTTAACCCGTGCGTCTTTTTCGCGTGGTATTTTTAACTTGAGTTTTTGATTTTTGTATGGCATCTTTAATTATCTCCCCTTTTTTGTTCTGGAACTAAAACAAATCCTTCTTTATTCACAATACCACAACATAAAGCAATTGGTAAAATAAACCCGTCGTCTAATTCTCTAACTGTTAAATATTTTTCCATTAATCCCACCCCTCAAAACTTACTAATTTATAGCTTTTTGCGTATCGTGTCCCGCATCCATTGCAATAGCAGTCAGTAGTTAAGTTTTCTTCGTCAAAAAAACTATCTAGTTGTTCACTTGTGTCTTTACTTCCACACATACACTTAAATTTAATATTTTCCATTTATTGCACCTCCCTTAAGAGATCTAGTTCTTGCTCATTCCACAACATGCAAGCGTTTTTGTATTCTTCACAAACAAGCTTATAGGTTTTGTGTGCTTTTATGCTGTCGCTGTTATAGCCAAACTCATCACAGAAATCTTTAAATGTTCCTACATCATATTTTTGTAAACATGCTAAAACATCATAAGCAGTTGGCTCTTTAAAGTTTTTATTGACATGTACTTGACTTAGAGTTAATGTATAATTTCTAGTTTCTTTTTTTAACTCTTTAAAGTCATTAGATACATAATTAAGATATCTATATTTAGCACTAGCGTTTATAGATTGACCAAACATAACAAAAAAAGAACGCTCACCACGAGTAAACGTAGCCTTGTAAATATCTCGTGTGTCTTTGTCATCTTGAAAGTGTTTTCCATGTTTAACAAATTCCGCTTTAAAGGTAGTATTTGTTTTTTTCAGAAAGTCTTTTGCTTGTTGTTCGTATTCGTTCATTTATTCCACCTTCTCATTATGTTTCTTCACAGCTTCTTTAATGCGTTGAATGGTACTTTCTAAATTATAAGATTGCCAAACAATTCCTCCGCCATATTGTTTATTATGGAATCTCTTTCCGCCTAATTTATTACAGAATGAAACAACATAACTATATCTATCTCCTAAATTAAGAGCACTAGGAACAGCCAAGCCAATATCTAAAAAATGACAAACATAACGAGGGTTCCCATTAGAATCATTATTAACTCTTGTAAAGTTGCCAATATTTAAACCAATACGTTTTAAGTATTCGTTTTCTAATTGATTTACAATCTCTTTTGCTTTTTTAAGTTCGTTATCTTCTAAGTGATCTCCGCTTAAAAGCTGTTTTACTATTTGTATTTTGTCCATTTTCTTTTAATCCTGTGCTTTTGAGCCACTGCACAACGGGCTTATTTTTCGCCTTTAAAAGGTACTATTTCAACCCAATCAATAAACGAGGGGTTGAATTTGTAAGCTTGTTTTAATGAATAAAAATAAAAGTCACACTTTGCACCCGTCTTTTTATGAGTAGCAACAAAGTGTTTTAATTTCTTTGGTGGTTTTTTATTCATATCCCATATATTTTACTAAGGTATTAGGGTCTACATCTAACTTATGACATAATAATAAAAATTCTTTTGGTGTTAAATGATTACTCAATATCCCCAATGTATAATATAGCTTTTGCTCTTCTGTTGTGTATTTTTTCATATTGTTACCTTCTTGTGATTTTATAAAAATAAAAAAAAAGTTAGCTCCAGATACTACGAGCTAACCTTAACGAATCGTTCCTATACTCTTGTTGTCGTACTTCTGTGTACCATCTACTAAGTTGTGATACTATTCCGTTGTGTGTGTTTATCTTCATTGGATCTCTTCACCTCATTGTTATAGGTTATATTACTTACCTATAAGGATGTATAGGGGAAACTAGTATATAAACTTTTTGGAGAAGATTTATAAAGGGTAATACTCATATAGTGCCTAACATTGGATATATTCTCTATATAGAAAGAAATAGAAGTAGTATTACTTAGTAGTAACACGAACGTGGAGGGAAACTAAAAAGAACAAGTATAAAGTACAAAGTACAAAGTACCAAGTATAAAGTACAAAGTTACAAGTATAAAGTTGTTAAGATTAAAGCATAAAGAACAAAGTATAAAGTGTTCATATACTATAGACTGTATGAGTACATGTATGTATATGGTTTTGATACCACACCATAAACCTATGCAGTTACTTGGGTGTGGTGCGGTTGGGTTGGGTGTGTGCTACCATGATCACACCACCACACCAGGCTGTTATTCTATTCTTACCAAAAAGATTAAGTTGTACTATGTAGTGCAATATGTATATCATAATATATATTTTGTAATATATATACTAGAGTATATAGATGTAGGGGGTAGGGGTTAGTTATTGGGTAGTGGTTATAGAGTGCCCCCTATCTTAAAAAATTTCCATCATTTTATGTTTCAATCTTTATAATTTTGAGTTCTTTAGTTTTTTTGCGATGTTTTGAAAAGTTTTAAATATAGGTTATATCACATATTATATTATGGAGGTTTTTCTTTTATGGTAAAAACAATAATGATTAGGGTTAATGATGACATCTATAATGATTTAGTTGAGTTGAAGGATGATCGTACTTGGGAAAAAATATTGTATGATGGCGTTGGTTATGAGGGTAAGAAGTAATGAGTGGCGATGTTGAGATTGTAAATGATGACGGCGTTAGTTTGGGTTTAACTGAGAAGCAGGTTGGTTATTTGATGCAGATAATGGTACGATATCACCAGGGTAAGATTACTCCCGAGGATGTTATTGTGTTGTCTAAGTTTCAGAAGTATGATGAGTTGGGTGTTGTTGATATTTTGCTTAACTATGCATTGAGTGAGCCAGCGTTTCGTGGTGAGGATGGAATTGATGCGGTTGAGAATTTGCACAAGAATGTTATGTTGCGATTAAAGACTGCTGATATTCGGAGTAGACAGAAGTTACATAAGGCAACTGAGCAGAGTATTAATATTAAGAGTATTAATGCAATGCTGAAGATGAATCGTGATCAGCAACGCTTGAATAGTTTGGGTGGAGCTCAAGTTGATGGTGGTCCAGAGAGCAAGTTGGATAAGGTTCCCCTTCGTGTCAAGAATGATGTTAAGGAAGATGGGGAGTATATTGAGGATTAGTATGGGAGATATTTATATATTGGATAATATTAATAATAAGAGTGCTTTTGATGAGATGCTTAATGGTATTATTAAAATATCAACTGGAAACCTTATGGATTCAAATAGTATGCACGGTAGCCTTTCTGTTAAGATAAAATTTATAGTAAACCCATTAAGTGACAAGTATATTGGAGACTGTATTATGAGTCTCTTTGATGATGAGCGTTTTTCTTTAACTTTAGATAGTGATGTTAAACTTAATACTGTAGTGGTGGTGGTTGATTATTAAGTTAGTGTTACCAAAATACAATCTTGACTGGTCTTCTGGAAAAGTGTTTGGCAAAGATTTAATCAAACAGGTTAACGTAGATAATGAGGGTTTTATTATTGACAAGTACAAAATGTATGATTATGCGCTTGCTAATGGGTTAATTGGTGTGGATGCTGCTGCAACAAGTTTATTAGAGGATGATAGTGTTTTTGCTTATGCTTTTTTGAAATGGGAAGGTGAGCCTATTAGGATGAAGTATTACCAGGATGCTATTATGTGTGATACACATAAGCGTATTGATGTTGAGGCTGCTAATCAACAGGGTAAGAGTTTCTCGTTGTGTGTTAAGGGCGCGGTGAATTTTCTGAAAGATCACGGTAAGAATTTTACCATTGGTTTGATTTCAAAGAGTATGCCACAAAACAGTATGAATATGCGTATGGTGCGCAAGATGTTAAAGGAATCTAATATTACTTACGACTCTGGTGGAAATGACAACATGATGGTTATGACACACAACTTGGGCAATGGGATCACCAACACATTGGTTTGTAGTGTTGCAAGCACTTCAGCTTTGGGGTATCCTTTTGATTTGGAATTGCTTGATGAGTTTGAGTTCTGGGAAAATCCCGAGGGGTTAGAGTATATGTATGATCAGGTATTGAAACCACGTACCTTTAAGACGCGTGGACAGATTATTATTTACTCAAATCCTAACGGTAAAAACTTTGTGAGTGAGAACTTGCACAAAAGAGAGATTACTGTGAATGGGAAAAAGGAGTACGAGTTTCATGTGTACAATATTGATTTTCTTGATAATCCTGCTAATAGTAAAGATGAGTGGGATGTTGCACAATCGCACACTCATCCTATTATTTTTGCATCAACCATGGCTGCAAAGCGTACTGAGTCGGAAGGATCAGCACTCACTGATACTGATATTAAAGGAACTGAAGATAAAGAGTTGACTGAGAATAATTTATATCTTACTGTTGATCAACAATCGTATTGGTTTTTGGATCTTGGATTTATTAACGACCAGAGTTGTTTGATTGGTGGTTGGTTGGATTATCCAAAAAAGTACATTAAGGACAGCGATGGGTATGGGAGTTATATTCAAGATACATCACAAAAGCCAATATTTAAGTTTGCAGTGTATGTGTATCCCCAGGCACACCCAACAGCTGACCTTTGGAATAAGCAAATGCTGGATAGTGTGCCAAACATGATTAAGCGATTTGGGAATAACATGGTTCAGTTTGAAATGGACATTACAGGAAAAGAGGGAAATGAGGTGTTGGCACAAGAGTCTGGACTTGGAGTGTATGGAACTAAGATGACAGGACCATGGAAGGCGACACACTACGAGAGATTTATTACCCTATGTAAACAGGGGCGTATTAAAGTAAGTTGGGTGGATAACTATGTTGATGGTAAAAATAAAAACTTTGTTGCACAAGCTCGAACCTTAAAGATATCAACTAAATTACCTAATGGGAACACAAGACCCTATCCTTTGTATCATCACGAGAAAGAATCAGATCACGATGATATTTTAGATGCAGTAGTTGGCTGCTTATCATTAATGGATGATGAGATGAATCCACCAATGAGCTCAGAGTTTTTTGGTGCACCAGAGAGCGGTCCATTGAGCCTAGAGGAACAGGTTACACAAGATAGACAAGAGGCTTATGAGTTGAGTAGAAAAAGAAAATTTGAAGAGATGTATATGTGGTGATAGATATGAATGGGAAAAGCAAAAAAGCAAAGTCAATAACAACAGAGAAAAAAGATAAGTTGCTCAAGGAGATAGCAAAAGATCACGCAAATGCTCAAGAGGAAAAAAAAGAGAAACTAAGAAAATCAGAAAGAGAACTTATGTTACTTAGTTTGGCTCGAGATGTTGGTAACGTGCGAGCAATGTTTGCTGAGGCTTCTGCATACGCACAGACATTTAATAAATTGGATGAGGAGGAGAAACACAATAAAGTTCAAGATAGTGGGTATGTTGCTTATGTCGATTGCGAAGATGGAGTAAGAAGGAATAAAGAGTATTACCAAGAGAAGTATTATCAGTTTCACTGGACATCCCAATACATGCAAGTGGGTTTAAATAGAACATTAATTGAACAAGGGGTAAGTCTTGATGAATTAAATGAGTTTATGAAAAAACGCATGCAACAATGAAAAAGTATATAAAGTCTGTTTGGCATAAATTACTTGAAGTAAAGAATTTCGCAAAGGGCGAGCTAGTAGGAACTCATGAGTGGTTCATTAAACACGGCGTGTATATTGGGCTCACAAAGGAGTTTATTGGTATTGCTGTTGTGGGATTCCTAATAAGTATATCACTTGTTGCTTTTGGGGTAACATGGAGACCATATCTCTTTTTGAGTTATGGACTGATACCATGGCTACTGGTGCAACTGACAAGGTATGCTTGTAAAGAGTTGGAAAAGAAATGATATTAGACAAGTTTGTACAAACAAAAGAAAAACTACCAATGCTTAATTTTCTCTACCAAAAGAGCAGAAATGTATTTGCTCAAGAATATTATCAAATTCATAAAAAAATAAGATTCAAACATTTGTACATACGCTCACCAGAAGCGCAATCTGTTATTGATGGACATGCACGAGATATTTGTGATGACTATCATTTTGAACCATTGCAAAAAAATGCATCGGGTCGCAACAAGATACAGCGTGCAAAGAACTTTGCATTAAAAACTCAGTATCGAGATAAAAGATTTTCTTGGGTTAAGGATGCACTTATTACTGGCGAGGGTTTTATGTTTATTTCTGAACTAACAAAAGAATATGCGAAGGTGGTCTCAGGTGAATTTAAAAAAATTGATCCTTCGTTTGATGAGAACTTTTTTAGGATTCGTGGTGTTATGCCTGTTGCTAGCACCACAATGGCGATAAACCATGACGATTATGCGGTTACTGGATATACCCAGACTCACTACAACAATATTGGTGGGACAAGTACTGAAACAAAATTTAAACAAGATCAGGTTATGCATTTAGCTTTTGACAAATCTGCTGGAGATGTTCAGGGCTGGACTCCTATGTTTAGTTTACCATTACACTTAGAGTTACTTTGGTTAATGTGGGTGAATCAATATGATTTTCAAGAGAAGGGTAATCATCCAGATTTAATTGTTATGGCTGAAAGATTACAGTCTAATAAGCTTGCTTATGATAAAGTTCGACAAGATTTAGAATCATATAATATGCCAGGTAATTCTAAACATGGAACATTATTGTTAAGTGGAGATAAGTTTTCTATACAACAACTTGAACGCATGGATACATTACAGTTTAAAGAAACAGGAATGTTTATTCAAAGTTTAATTGCATCTGCATTTCATTATCCGCAATCAAGGCTATCAATCAAGACTGAACAATCAGCAAAAAGCAAAGACAGTAGCGGCTCTGTAGAAAAATTTTACTATAGAACAGTTTGCCAAAAACAGCAACTACTTACTGATTTAGAAAACAGAATGTTATGGATGCCATACTTTGGTGTTGAGATTGTACAGAATAGATCTTTTATGCATGATGAGGTAGAAGAGGGAACTGCACAGCAAATACGTCTTGGCAACCTTAACACAACTATGCAAATGTTTAATGCAATGGGATATGTTGTTGACAAACAAAAAGTTATGGACATTTACAATGGTGTTGATGTTAACCTTGAAGAAGAGGATATTGTTAAGGGAGCACTTATTGGACAAGTCTCCTCAACTATGAATGATCGTGTTTCAAATGACGATGCATCAAAAAATGGTATGGCAAAATCTGATAGAATAGAAAAAAGAGAAGAAGAAAACAACCGAATCAAAGCAGATGGAAAACCTAACGGAATAACTAGATAATCCAAAATATATACTCAAAACTATATAACCTATACTATATTTTGCAAAACATATTTATATGAGTTCTTACAGAAATACTACTATACTAGTATGACTGAAAAAATTACGCACAAAGAGTCTTTAGAAATTTCTGAAAAAATAATTCAATACAAAGAGTCTTTTCATACAGTTGTTCCAATTTTTCAATTTAAAGAAGAAGATGGGGAATTGTACATGGAAGGGTTTGTTGCAACATCCCATTTAGATAAAGGATATTATGATTCTAAAAAAGAAAAACGTGTGCGAGATACTATTCCAAAAGAAACTTTGCAAAGTATGGCTGATCGTATTAATGATCCAGCACGCAATGCATTAAAGATTACTTATCGACACGAGCAGGAAAAAAAGGAAGTTGCTGGTGTGGGTGTACGTGGTTCTGCAAAAGTTATGAGCTTAGGTGTTAATCCTAAAACTCAAAAAGAAGAATTTGGTCTTTGGGCTAAAACTCGTGTTAATCCTACATATCATAATTATCAAAAAGTAAAACAAGAGATCAAGAGTGATATTTTAGATTCGTTTTCTATCGAATACGCGGTTGAAGATGTTGATGGTAACCCCTTACCTGATGCAGTGAGTTATGAAGATAAAGGAGAATACATTGAGAGAACATTCAGACCTGGTATGTATTTTAAAGGTTGGACAATGGCAGCAGAACCAATGAATGAGTACACGGTTGCTGTTAAAGAAATTTATAGTCAAACAAAAATCCAGGACAAACAAATTAGCAACGAGGTAAATATGATGGCAGAAGAAACACAAAGCCAAGAGACAATCGAGTTACTTCAAAAAGAAATGAAGGAGCTTAAAGCGTCTATACAGGCACAAGAAAAAGAAAAACAAGAAATGTCTCAAGCTGAAAAAGAAGCAGCTGATAAAAAGAAGGCAGAAGAAGATAAGAAAAAACAAATGGAAGACATGAAAAAAGAAATTGTTGACCAAGTTTTACAGTCAAAAGAGTTTAGTGATAAGCTAGACTCCAAAGCGGAGAATCCTAAAATGGAAAATAAAGAAGAAGTAGTTCAATTAAAAGAACATGAATCTGATTATGTTGCTGTTATGCAGGATAAAGAAATTGGAACTTTCGGAAAACTGACTGCTGCATGTAATTATGCGTTCAAAGAAGGACTTGTACAAAAAGGTACTGGTACCGTAGAAGAAAGACTTGAGAAAGGGTTTAAACATGCTCAGTTTAATGGCTTGAAAATTCAAGGGAAATCCCTAGGGTTGTCTGACAATCTTGCTGGATCATCTAGTGCGTCTGCTTTGGCAGCTCACAGACATGCTGATTTAGTTGAAGTTCTTGACCCAGTTATTTACAACTTGTTAAATGACACAGTAAGTGCTTATGATTTTTTGAGAAAGATCAATAAGACTGGTGGGAGTGACCACTCAACTTTTGTTGTTCGTGCAGGTCGTAACCCAACTGCTGGTGCATACAGTGGAAACGAAGTTACCACAGGTAAAGCAAACCGATACAAATACTCAACAAAATTCAAGAAATATAAAGTTGGATTTGCAGTTGACGGTGATTTGATCGCTGCTAACCGAGGAGCACCTCAAGGCGATGTTCTTGCATCAGAAATTGAGGCAGCTACACTTGATCTTAAAAAAGAAATTAACACCGACCTTTACACTGAGCAAGGACTTGAATCCTCAACGAAAGTTATTGGATTTGAATTTGTTGCTGATGGTGAAGGAAACGCTACCATGTATGGAGAAACAAGAAGCGAGGCTAATGGCTTGAAATATGCTACTGCTGATGCGGCTAACTCTTATGCAAGTGGTGCAACTGGTGACATCAAAGACTTACTAAGAACTAACATTAGAAATGTCTTAGTTGATGGTGGAAGCGCAAATGGCATTGTAATTTTTGCAAACCCACTACAAGTACAAAGAATTAAGAACGCAGAAGACAATAGTCTACGTTATGATCCTGGTGCTTCAAACATTGGATTCGCAAGAAACCTAACATTTGAAGGATACAGAATCGTTGAAGACGTTGATTGTCCTGAAGCAAAAATCTTTGTAATTGATACGTCAATGACTGAGTTACACTTCTGGGTACCTCCAACAGTGGAGATGCTAGGAAAGCGTAGTGATAGTTCAGAAGGGTTCATTAAAACCTACTTGTCGGCAGTTTACAAAGCTCCACGTAGAGTGACAATGATACACTCAGTACCAACAACCATCGCATAGATGGTTTTTAATTTTTAAAAACAACGGAGGATAAAAGAAAATGGCTGCAATAACACCAACTGATGTTCGAGCAATTCGTGGTCTCGTAGTAGACCAACTTGTAGGGACAACAGATAAAACATACGTAATATTAGATATTACCGCGACAACAACTGCAACAGATAATACATATGATATTACTAATGCACTACCAGATGCTACAGGAATAGTGGGCGCTCTATTTACAACAATCGATGAGGCTGGAGAAGCTACATTTGATACGTTTTCAGGAACCACAATTACTTTTGCATCTCATGATGGATCAGGTAGATATCGTGGATTTTTTTTAGTGGAGACAAACTAGGATGGCTGCAATAACAAGTTTCACTGAGTTGAAACATGCAAAAACCCCAGGTGTCAGATACTACACGATGACTGCCTCAGATGGAGATACATTTACTCCGCCAAATATTACAGCAATAGCAGCTTATGCAAGTAGGCTTGCTGATCCAGTTACAGGAAACCCAATTGGGTGTGTGACTGCATCAGGTGTTATAACTGTAAATTGTACTGGTTTGAGTAGTGTATCAATTATCATGACGGTAGTCTGTTCAGATTAAATTCTGAACAACTTTTTTATTTTTATTGGAGACTTTTGCATGGGAGATAGAGAGAAGAAGTGGTTGAATATTCACGGGACTTTAAAATCTGTGATGTATAGTTCAATTGTTGCTTTCTCATATCCTGTGGAATATGCTCTTAAAACTACAGGAATAACAGTAATAAAAGAAAAATCAGAACTAAAGAGTAATGAGCTCAAAAGATTTTGGTCTTGTTGGGATTTAGCTTTTGACGATTGGTGTAACACTGACGACCGAAAGAATTATCGTAAAGGTGAAACATACAAGATGCTTGAGCGTATGCGCAACATTTTGTTTACCATAATAGATAACGATGGTCAATACTTACAATTAATGTATAGGTTTATTAAATATTGGGAAAAAACAAAAGAAGGAGATGAATGGTTAAAATGAATTATAGAGCAACGATGGATTGGAACAATTACAAGGCTGGTGATTTAGTTGAAGATAAGGATGCCGATGCCCACTTATGTAAATATAATAAATTTGAAGATCAATCTATTCTTGAGCGCGTAAATGCTAATATACAAACACGCAAATCTGAAGTTAAGGTTGAAAAAAATATTTTAGATGTTGATGGAGATGGCGACGTTGACATGGATGATGTTAAAAAAATAGCAAGCGCTGCTAAGAAAGAAGTAAAGAAAAAAGCAAAAGGACTTTTTAATAAAAAGAGATAATGGCACTACGTTATACAACTGTTAAAGAGTTTTGGGAATGGCTTGGGATTAATGAATCCACAGGAGATTTTCAAGCGGCTGATGGACCTCAGCGCGAAACGGTCGCAGCAAAAACTGTTAGCGCAGGCACATACTATCTTGATCAACAAGGGGTTAATGAAGATACATTAGTTCTCTATGTTGGAGATTCAGCTACCGCTTTAACAATTACTGACGACTATACTTTTAATTCTGATACAAGTGCAGTAACTATTACTAGTGATGGTGCGACTGCATTAGGAAGTTCTGATTTAAAGGCAGTGTATGATTATAATTCTCTTGGTAAAGAAATGTCCTACAATAAATCTGTAGCTTTACTTGAGCGAATGGAAACAAAATTAGATTCTCAATGTAATACAACATTTGCAGATTCAACTGCAACTGATCCAGGTTACAATAAAATTACTAATGAACTTCATGATGGTAAAGGGAGTGCTTATGTTAATTATAATACAGTTAACTATCCTATTGCTAAACTACAAACAACTGTTAATGGTGCATACACTACTGGTGGCACAGAAATAACATTAACTGATGCTTCTAGTTTCCCCTCAAGTGGCACCATCTACATTGGTGGTAACAAAGTTGTGTACACCGCAAAAGCCACTAACGTACTAACTATCCCCTCATCGACTCCCAGTATAGATGATGGTGCTACTGTTAGGGGGGAAGTTGTTGAAATAAGTACTGCTGCTAGTGGGACAACTCCAAGTTATATTGTGATAACTCCTGCATCAGATTATGGTATTGATTATGACACGGGAAGGATTCAATTACAAAATGAATCTTATTTTGATAGCAGTACTATTGATAATTTAGACAAACCAGGGTATGGTGTTGCTAATCGATTTAGAGTATCATACATGCAAGCATGGCATGAACCAGGGCAAGATCCAACTATTCCTGATGAGATAGAAGAAACCATTTACATGATGGCATCATTGCGATTAGTTCATAGAACAATATTAAAATCAAATGCAGGACAAAGAGATAACTTTAGTCCGAGTGCGCTTAACTCAAGTAAAGAAGAAATAGATGAGGCAATCGGAAGATACAGAATGATTCGCAGTGCAAATATTTAAATAATACAAAAACAAAAATTACATTAAAGTTGAGGCTTTAATGTTTCATATTTACGACCGAGGTCAACATGGTAATAACAATATCAACACTATATACTGCGTCGCGCAAGGCTCTTATCGATGTTATTAAAGCTGGGGTTAAAGATCCTAAGCGTGGTTCTAATTTAAACCGTAGATGGATTTACAGAGAATTTCCTGATACAACTTCTAATGATTTTTCAGGATACCCATTATTAGTTATTGATTCTCCTGATATCGGAGATGATCCAATTACGCTCAACCAATTTTTTAGAGAAGATACATTCACATTTGAGATAGAAGTATATGCAGAGTTTAATGATGAACATGCAAGGGTGGATGAATTAAGTGATGCAATTACAAATTCTATTTTAAAACAAACAGGGCAGAACACATTAGCCGATGAGGGAATGGTTCACCCTGTTATAACGGGAAGTGCTTTTGAAAATACAGAGATAGATAGTAAAAAACTAAGTACACGACTTATACGTGTACAGTTTAGTACGGAGTTGTGTTTCTAATGGCAATATATAGAAGCCCAGAACAGTATCGTTTAAGTATAAGAAAACGTGTTAGAGGCATGCTTAAAACTGCTCGTGATAATGCAGCAAAAGCAAGTTTTTCCCTAACAGCTGATTTAAAGTCGACTGGACCAATTAAAACAGGTAAATTAGTTCAGAGCGTTAGAAGAAGGAAAACAAAGCATGGTTTTTCAGTTTTAGCTGGATATAACCGAATGGGCTTTAATGTGGGGAAGTACATTAATATGGAGTTTAATAAGGTGTTAACTCCTACTAGAAAATACCCAACAAGAAATGCAACATCAAAAGTAAACCCATGGTTTACTAAGAATGTTGAAAAAACAATAAAAAAATACCGTGCTGGATATAGAAAAGTTAGGGCAGCAATTCGTTCACGATGATAAAAGATGTAAACTGGACTGGATCAGTCCAATCGGATGAAGACATGAAGATGAAGGAGAAACCAAAAAAAAGCAAGGAGGCAAATAAATAATGGCAACAGGAAATCATATTAGATTAATACACGCAAGTCAGGGGCTATTGGCATATCAAACTAATATATCGGGCACTGACATAAGTGGAAGTTTAGTTGCAGTAGTTACTGCTGCAAACGAGCAGGTTATTACATGTAAAAATGTAACCATAACACCACCAACAACTGAGTCCGAACAGGTAGCGTGTCTAGGAACAGAGAGTACAACGGCAGGTAGTGGAATACCAGCAACTGGTGTTTATCAAAATGCGTTTCAAGATTTTAAGAACACAGGGAACGCATCAATAAGTGGAACACTTGCATTAACATTAGCAAATGATGGAACCAGTGCAGTTATGCCTGACTTTATTAATATGGCAACAGGAACTGGGCAGGCAATTAGCACCACACACCACAGGCATACTTTTGGTGATTCAACATCAGGACAAGCACAGCTTTTAACTGGTGGAATCTTTTTAGTATTTGATAATGGTGTTGCTGCTGGAGTAGCCTTAATGGTTAACCCCACAGTTAATCTTGGAGACTTAAAACCAACAGGCGCTGATGGACATTGGGAAGTAGACTTCACTGCAAATTGTTTACCAAAGAATTTTGTAATTGAAGTGGAGGACTTGGATTAAAATGGCAGACATAACAAGTTTTAGAGCACGACACGGAACAGCTGCTTATGCAACTGGTGCAGTAACATGGGATAATAGTACCCCATTAGATAATGAAACATTTACAGCTAACATTGCTGAACTAAAAGATATTGAAGTAACATACCCTGAGCACGAATATGAAAAGGTTGACTTTATAGGAAGATCATCACAAACTGTTGGTGCAAATGCACAAACACAAGGGGTTGCAACAGGGGTTGTTGCTGGTAGTTTTCAGAACCAAACAATACAAGTAACTAGTGTTGGTATGTGGCAAGTAACAGGAACACTTGTTTTGAAGGGGGATGAAGACTTCGTTGACATAATCGGACTAGGAACATCTCAAGCAATTACTGGATCGTACACACGATATGCGGTGGGAGATATTGCTAGCGCTGGTAACTTTGTGAGAAACACACTAGGTAGTTTTAGATTGTACTTAAACAATGGGAGTGAAGAAACAACTCTTTTGTTGTCTAATATACATGTATCTTTAGGATCGGTAAAGCCTACAGGTACAGATGGACACTATGAAAGAGACTTTACTTTGGTTTGTTTAGCAAAGGATGGAGCAGTAGAGTATAAGGACTAGAATGGAGCTAACTGAATTGAAACAAAAGATGGACAAAGAACTTGGCGCTATCGTTAGATATGACGACCACGGCAATGCATCTGTTTCAATGCCAGTTGGGAAAATTCCCTTAAATCAGTTCAAAGAGTTTGAACAATATGTTAAGTCTGAATGTGCAGGTAATAGGTGGCTTGCAATTTGGACACTTTTTTTAAGAAACAAAAATTTTGACTTACAGACTGAAGTTGAATACATCAAACAAGATGCTCAACAAGAGGATGAAGAAATTGAGGGTAACCCGTTAGGGCTACTTAATAAAGGATCAGAGGAATGAAGAATGGGAAAATATGGAGAAGCAATAGGGATATTAGATTTGGACATTGGTGGAATAAACCACAAGCTCACCCCTGCTATGGGGGATAATGAGGTTGTATCAAATATTGTAAGTCAATATCAAAAAACAAGAAATCAATCACAGTTTTTTAAGGATATAAATAACTTTACGTTTAAAATTATATCAAGAGAAGACAACACATTAACTGATACAGATAAAGAGGAATTAAAACTTCTTATTGAATTGAATCAGTCAGATGTAATGAAAAATATTATGATAGCATTTAAATGGACAACCAAAAAAGGAATTGAAGAGGCTGAAAATCAAGCGGGTGATATGGTAAAAAACTTGATGATGGCGGGAAATTAAGTTCCGCCAAAACACTAAGAGAGTGGCTTAAAGAAAAAGGTGCAAGTCCTTCACCATCAGAAACATGGGAAGAAATGATGGCGTACAATATTTTCATGGTAGAGAAAATGTGTTCACAAGTTATAGATGCAAATTATCCGTTGATGAAGTTTTTTAGTTTAGTAGAAAATGCAATAAAATACACAGAAAAAGAAAATGAACATTATAGTAGGCTTGGGAGGAAATAAATGGTAACTGTCGTAGATAAAATATTTTTAAGTATTGATATTATGCTTGCTAAGGGTGGAGTTAAAGAGCTTAATAAGATGGATGGTATGTTTAATAAATTAAGAAGGGGAATGAATGCTTTTTTTAAGAACACCAAGGAGGCTCAAGGAGCAATGTTCGGATTTGGGTTATCTGTATTGTTTGGTGGTATGGCTATTAAAAATTTTTCACAAAAAGTGTTAACATCACTTGTCACCTCTTTTACCACAGCAAGAGATGAGGGAGATTTTTTAGCAAACAAAGTTTTAGGTGTATCTGCTGCATTTGAATTTTTAAAATTTAGTATCTTTGATGCATTTGCAAATACAGATGTGTTTTTATTTGTTATAGAAGCAATGATAAATATGACAAATGCAATTAGTTTGTTTATTTCTAAGCATCCTGGTATTGCAGTTTTTACAGTTGCACTTTTATCAATGGGAGTTGTTTTGGGAAGTATTGCAATGGTGTTAGGTCAAATGGCATTGATTGCTATAGGATTTGGAGTAAGTATGGCAACAGTTCTTGGAATATTTATAGGGTTTGCTGTTGTTATTGGATTATTGGCTGCAATCTGGACTAGTGATCTAAACCCTGGACTCAAAGCTGGATTAACATTTTTTGTATTGATAGCCGCTGCGGCAAAATTATTAGGAGCCAGTATTTTTGCAGTTTTCGCAAACCCTATAGTCTTAGCTATAGCTGCTGTGGTTATTGGGTTGTTTGCTATGTCAGGTGCTGTTGGAGGAATAGGAAATGCATTTTTGGCAGTTGGAGTATTTATATTAAGAGTACTTGCATCTATTGCTGATGGTATTTATAATGTAGTAATTATTGCCCTTAATGAACTGATAAAAGTTATCAACAGAGTGATTAGGGCATCAAATACATTATTTGGGACCGATATGAAGGAGATAAAGTTTATTGAAGGATCAAATCTTGGTGGTAAGGTTGACCAGATGAGAGACAATTTATTAGCGCAAGGTGAGGCTGCAAAAGAAGCAGCATCAACAAGTGTTACTAATAATATTAATGTTGAGGGAAGTATTATTGGAGAGGAAGAAATGGTTGAGAGGGTTATGAAGAGTATATCAGACTCTCAATTAGGTAGTCCAAATGGAGGGTAGAAATGACAATTAATTCATATGCATTAAAAGACACAGGATATGCAAATATTGAGGGGAATGGAACACAAGAAACACGTGCTAATAGTGGTAATGCTTTACAAATTAATGCTGTTAGGGTTGTCTGGAAGAGGGGTGCGGGAACAAGTACAAACCCTAATCCAGGTAGTTATGAAGATACTGAGGTTAATTTTGCAAGTATCAAAAACCCAATGATAGTAATTTCAGGAACCATTGAGAGATCAGACTCAAATTATAATAGTATAATTGATGCGCTAGATACTATGTGTACAACTAAGGGAGTTAAACACTTTTACTACACTTCATCATCTGATGGATATAAGCCAATAACAGCTATAAAAGGATCGGTGACTCATGGAAGTTTGCAGGTTGATGGTTCACTGAAGTCACTACTTGTATGGGTTTCTGAGTTTAGATTTGTAGAAAAGAATAATAATCCAACAAAAGGAGTGCAAGAGTATGAGTTAACTTTAGAGGTAACTAATCCCAAAGATTTATCATGAGTTATGTACAATTAGAAGTAACACGCACAAATTTAAGTGGCGTAGAGACTGATATTACTTACGACATAGAACAGGTAACTGTTCGTAGGGGTATGGATCAAAAAGCAAACACGGTTCAAGTTGTTTTAAAAAATGCCTATGTTTCAAATGATAGGCACAGATGGGTATCTGAAGATAATCAATTAGTTTGGGAAGAGGATGAAGGAATAACAATTAAGTGTAAGTATAATGAAGATGGGACGGCTCTTTCTGATGACGACATATTAACTATTGCAGATGCGCTAGAGTTTAATGCAAAAATGGAAGATGATAGAACACCTTTAACAATTAAGGCTGTTGATAAAACTTTTAATTTACTTAACCAACAAATACCACAAGCAATAACTTTGGCAGATGGTTTGACATCTGGTGAGATTATTCAAAAAATAATACAACTTGCAACATACAACCAAGATGGCAGTGGAACTTTTAGTGTAACAGCAAACTTACAAGTAGAGGCAACATATGATTTACAAAAAGATAGTGCAACACCAGGTATTCAAACCAAAAGAATTAACGATACTAATTTCCCAATTATATCAATGGCAAAAGTTTACAAGCCAGTGTATGAGTGGATTGATGACTTGAGTACTATTGAGGCAACAAATAATTTTGATGGTAGGGATTCTAGTTTAGCTACAGATGATGAAGAGTCTCCTGTTCAGAATAGAAAAATGAAATATTATGTTGATAAGGACAATAACTTTAGGTGGTTTTATCCAGATAATGATATTGATTATACAATAACTATCGGTGCAGTAAGTTCAGGCAATGATGATGTTAAAAGTTACAATTTAACAAAAACAACATTTGATGTTATTAATTTTGTTATTTATAATGGTGGAATGGATATGTATGGAGTAGGCACCCTTAATTATTATTTTGACGAAACAACAAAAAGTAAAAAACTTTTAACAAAATATAAAGCGTATAATGATATTGCATTAGTATTAATTCAAAATGAAATAAACTCTGGTAACTTAGTTGGGAATACATCAGGAGCATTTACCTTTCAGGGTAATAGATATGAAAATGATACTTATGGTTTTGAAACATCATGGGGAGTTGATACAACTGGATTTTCAGATGACGACTACAATGATTCATTACGAGCAGAAATAGACAGAAGATGTAAACAGAGAGCAAGGGCTTTTACTGCAAGAAGAGGAAATCCTAGATGGAAAGGGAGTATTGTACTCAATGGTAGAAATCTTTTACCAGGAGAAACAATTTTATTAACCAGTTATGTCCATGGTATTAATAATCAAATATTAAGAATTACAGATATAACCCATGTTATCACAAGAAGTGTATGGCAAGCAACATTACAAGTAGAGGAGGATGACCCAATCGTGGGTACGACATAAAATGGTAATTCCAACAGTAGGATTAAATGTATTTAGAGATGCAATGATAGATGAAGTTGATACAGGTATTGCTGGGACGGGGACAGGGACTCCAGCATCATCAGACACAGCATTGGGAACGGCGGTTGGCGCAAGTGAAATTACAGCCATAACCACAGCAGGAGTTTCATCGTTTCAAGTTAGTCACACTATACCTAGTACAACTGCAACGGGTAATTCGTTTACTGAATGGGGGACACTAACGAGTACAGATGTTTTATTGCAAAGATCATTGACTGCATCTGTATCTCATACTGCAAGTGATGAAATAACAAAGATAACGACATTTAATTTGGTAGATAGATAAAGTGGCAAGTAATTATGTAAGGCAAGTCAAGGACACTGCGGAAACACAAGAGAACTTAAACCCGCAACAAGGAGTGTTCCCTATTTTGTTAAGAACGAATGAAACGATTTTAATTGAAGAGGGTCCAACTATAATTTATAGCAATAATATCACTGATATGGCTATTTGGGATAATGCACAAACAACTTGGGATGGATCAGATACTAATGATGAGTGGGATTCTTATAACACTAATAATTTAGTTACTGAGCAAATAACAAACCCAAGGGGTGTTTTTATTGAGCGCTTTGGGTTTACAACTCTTGATGGATCACAAACAACTGCATCATGGAGCACTGCAAATAAAAACGTAGCATTTACTTCAGGTGAGATATTACATATTAATTCCGCTTTTAAAGACAATGATTCAAATATTGTAATTACACGAGCAACCCTTACGGTAACATCGAGTAGTGGTAGCTTTGATTATGAAATGAGTGCAGATGGTGGTAGCAATTGGGAAAGTGTTTCCAGTGGAGTAGAGCACACCTTCACTAACACAGGAAGTGATTTACAAATACGCATTACAGAAAATGCAGCAAGTACAGGGACAATAACACTTATTAAGTGTGAGTACCAACAATAGGGTGATATTATGACATTAAATATTTTTGGAGATGGAACAGGTGGGACAAATGGTCCAGGTATTGCATCTTCACCAATGAATGAAAACTTCAGTGAAGTTAAGTACCATGAGATTATGATTTCTCCAGTTATTGCTTCGGCAGAATACTTTGATGGAGTAATTGCACACTCTTCCACTGTATTTAGTGGAATGGTAACTGATGGACACATTTGGATAACAAGTGATGCAGGAGTAACAGCTGGAAATTACACCGAAAAACTAACTACTCTTACAAGCGACTCTTTGTTAATTGGAGCAAAGAATACAGCAGCAGCGGGTTTTGCTGTAGAAGTTGGAGCATCAACCACAAATGCAGACACGGGTTACACTGGAAACAGTGGAACAACATGGACAGATTCAACAAATGTAACCATGACAACTGCAATATTATGTGCTGACATGCCATCAAGTTCTCTTATTTTAGTTGGCGGTAACGACTCAAGTAATGATTTAAAATACAGCACTGATCAGGCAGGATCATGGACAAACCCAAGTACTCCTCCAACAGGAACCATTCATGCAATTTCAATGTATGATAATACAACAGGGTATTGTGTTGATGGAAGCGGTAATATTTGGAAAACAACAGACGGTGCAGATAATTGGTCGGACACTGGTGACAATGTTATTGGATCAGTTGACGGAAATATTGGTATGTACACAGTATCAGCTACAAATGTAGTTTTTTTTACAAACTCATCTGTGTATCTTTATGTAAACGGATCAGGAATATCTAGTGGTATTCGTGTGAATAGTGGAAGTGTTTTTCTTGGTGCAAAAGAAACAGCTAATGCATTGTATATGTTACTTGGACACTCAGATGGATTCATTCTGCTCAAAAGTGAAGATAGTGGTGCAACATGGATACAGCATCCAATCGCATGGAGACTTTCAGATGGTACATTGACTGGATCAAACTATTATCACTTAAAGCATTGTTTAGATGCATACGATAATGACAATATAGTAGTATGTGCTTTTGCTGCAATGTTTAAAATAAGAAATTATGTACCATAGGTGATTGATATGTTGAACTTACTAAAAGATTGGATTGTTAAAAAGAAAAGGAATGCAATCGGTCATGTAAAAATTGATGGACGACTTGTCTGGTTAGTTGAAAGAAAAAAACCCTTGTCTCGGTTGCAAAAAAAAGATGTTCTACCAGAAACTTGGTTTTTCAAAAAAACTAAAGTTATGGATATTGGGAAAATAAAAAAACAAATTGATCTAAAACGTCAAGTAAAACCGTTGTATGATAATTGGGTTGGAACTCTTGGTGGAGTATTTACACGATACACAGGTAGGGGTATTTTCTTTTCACCAAAGGCATTTAATCTTTTCAAAAAACGTGGAGTTATTGTTGGCGAAGAGCAGAAAGTTGTTCTTACAAATAAACACGTAGTGAGTTTAGATATGAGAACAATTGCTAGTGATAATCTTTTCGCGCAACCAGATGGAAATAAAATTGCATTTAAGGTTACACAAATGTCAAACAAATTTGATGCTGCACTTTTAGTTGCAACAACAACCCGTGGCGAGGATTGGATTAAAACTCAAAACTTTAACCCATCATTTCAAGATGTACAAATTGGTGATGAAGTTTTTAAATCAGGAAGAACAACAGGACGAACAAGTGGTACATGTGTTGGAAAAGGAGCAACAATTTATATTGACTATGGACCAGGTGTTGGAAATATTAAAACAAGAAATTGTGAAATATATAGTAGAATGAGTGCAGCAGGAGATAGTGGATCAATTATTTATCTTAAAAACAAACCAGAAACAGCAGTATCACTGCTTTTTGCGGGGAGTGATATAAATACTATTGCACTTCCGATCACACCAATATTAAACGAATTTAATATATTCGACAATACAAATATTTAAATAATATTTCCTTCAGAAATTATGTTAACAAAAAATTTATGACTGGCATGCTTTCCTAAAAAATTGCATGTTGTGGGTAAAAGTCCCACCTCAACTGATCGAAGGGGTATCCCAGACGAAAAGGTGAGTGCCGTGAGGATGGCAAAAAAATCCGACCGTCATGGTCGTAACGGAGCAGATATCAGCTCCGCCGACGCAGACGTTAAAAACGCCGCACCAATTGGATTGGTAGCGTAAGCTATCAATAGAAATCAAACTATTTAAATCTTTCGCTAGAGCGAGTTATATATTAGTAATATATAAGACTAGTAAAAGACTGCTAACCTCCCTCGGGGCACCCATCCGAAAAAGGGGGGATTATTATATGGGTGCCAAAATGTGGTTAGCAAAACTATAAGAGTTTATACAACATTTATTTTAGAAAAACCAAAACATGTGTTGGATATAGAATAAACACCAACACAATAGAACAAACTCCTATATAGGTTAGATACATTCTAAGAAACATTTATATAGCAGTATTCACAGAAATATACTAGGTACCTTATTATGTCAGAGACTACATTACAAAAAGGAGATTATGGGTTTACTCTTACTTTTAATGTTCAAGATATCAATGGAGACATATTTCCATTAACTAACGTTAATTCAGCTACATTAACGCTTACTCGTATTAGTGATTCTGTAAAAATTATTTCAGCCCAATCTATGACTATTAGTGACTCTGATAATGGGGTTTTAACTTATGCGGTTGCTAGTGGTGATCTGCGAGAAGTTGGAGAATATAAAGTTAAAGCTAAGTTGATATACACTAGTGGGCAGAGGACCGCAGAGTTTCCGAACATAATAATTGAGGATAATCCATAATGTCAAATGAACTCATTGGAACCATTGGTGCATCAACACTCACAGGAACAATATCAAATGCATCACTCACAGGAACAACACAATGCATACTTGAGGTAAATACAGGAACGGTGGAATGTACAGAATATGATGGAAGTGACTTATCTGGATCATTTACAACGCCAGTTGGCGCAACAAATAGAACCTTAACAGTTTCAGATGTACCAACACATATTTTTGTTGAAGGTAATCGATTAGATAGTGATGATTATTCAGGGGTAGTAAGTGGGGCTGACTATATAATAACATTTAGTATCCCAATAGTAGATGCAATGAAGGTGGTAGTATGTATTTAAGTAAAAAAATCATTATTAGTATGTTACTTTTTGTTGTACTATCTGTTGCTGTCTACTCAACTCAATACAAATTTGATAGTGATAATTACTTAGATTACTTTAATATCACAAATGTTTCTTATATTGACACTAACTGTTTAACACTTAATGGAACAACTACGTGTGACTTTTTACAAATTAATACCACAGGTATTACTAATATTGCTAATTGGTCAATAGATGACGACTATTTAAACAATGTGTCTGGGGTAGTAACTTTTAATCAAACAAAAAATAACGCAACAATAATTGATGTTATTAATTTATCTACTGTTAATGCTACTAATTTTGTAGGGTATCCATGGGGAAGTATTATTTCCAAACCATTTACAACAGTGAGCTCTATTTGGTTTATTGTTAGTGGTGGAGAACTACAAATTAATGGAACGTATATTAATGAAACAATACAAGATCTATCTACGAGTAATATTGCCAACTGGACAATAGACAACAATTACTTAAACAATGTTTCAAATCAAATTACCTTTAACGATTCAAAATTAAATGACACAATACAGGCATTATCAAGCAATGGAACATCAACTCTAAACACAACATACACAAACAACACATACGTGAGAATAGTTGAACCAGAAGGCAATTCAACAATTAATTGGACTGCTGATGGCAACTTTAGAATAACGTTTAACTAAAATGGGATACAAAGCAAAAGTCGGAGCAAGTGCTGCATTGGCAGCCGTCGTATTACTTATCATACTAAATATAAATCCAACAATTAATGATGTCACTTACTTCTGTGAAGATAATCCGAATGAGTTGTTTTATGCAACCAATGGATTGTCTGAAGAAAAAGCACCAACAAAATTGTATATTGATCCAACAAAAACAGAGTTTGAAGAGTGTAAGACGGGATGGGTTAATGTCAACACATTAATAGAAGAAGACATTGTTGAGACTAAACCACAAACACCTCAAAATGTCTTTAGAAATATCACAATCACACAAGGAGAGGCTCGGCCGACTGTTGTAAAATACACAGGAACAGAACGTGAAGAATACAAACCAATTATACGAGAGGATGAGATTTGTTTTGAATACACTGGTGGTCGTGAACCAGTTAAGATTGATATTGTCAGAGAACGTGGATCACAAACAAAAGAAGAAGTCACTAAACGTGGTGGAACCAACGAATACTGTTTAACAAAATCAGAATATATCAAATTAGGAGACAACACTATTATTATTGAGAATCAAACAACACAGAGTGTTTTATTTAGTATTACAAACCAATCGAATGTTACTGCAACTCTTTATTGGGATGTGTACGGTGATGGTACTAACTTTAATAATTCAGTGAATGATATTTTTGTGAACTTTTCAACATCAACATGGAAGTTTGGAGCATATCACAACAATACAGAATGGGAAAAATACAAATATGTTATTGAAACAGAAAACGATATTATCAAAGAAAGAAACCGATACTACATCGTTGCAGGTGAAGATCGATATAGATTTGATGCGTCAGATATTTGTACCAAAAAGATAAAAAATGAAAGCTTATCGGGAATATTTGGGGTGGATGATACTTTATACTTTGCAAATTGTTCTTATAATTTGTACAATAATGGGAGCACTAATGTACTGGAAATTTTATTCGGTAGTGATTCTTTTATCGATCCTACTTTCGTGCTGGATAATACAGCAGCAAATTCAGTTCTAACAAACATTACAAGTGAAGAAGGTAATTTTACTCACTTATCTTTGAGTACAGATTCACCATTTGATACAATCTTATTATATATCCCATTTAACAACAACTATTCTGGAAAGGTATATGATTATAGTGGAAACGACATTGATTTTAGTATTGTATCAGATTCAAATATAACTCAATCTTGTGGTTTTCTTGGTGGCTGTTACAGAGGGGACGGTACAGATGGATATCTTAATGCTGGATCTATTACTCCATATCCAGAAATAGAGATGAATGATAATGTCACAATTTTAATGTGGGTTTATGCAAATATCCTTGTAAATAATGCAGCTCTTTTTTCAATATCAAATGCTTATGGATACAATAACCCATTTGTATTTGCACAACAATCTGATGGGGACTTACAGTATGTAAGGGGTTCAACTTTAAATGATAATCGACTAGTGTCTACAATTGACTACAATGCTTCTGAATGGACAATGATTGGTGTAGCAGCAAATAATAGCAACACAACATTTTATGTTAATTTGCAAACAGAGGTATTTCCTAATATATCAAATGGAAATCCATACTCATCTGCAAAAGAAATCACAATAGGTTCTTGGACTGGAGCTTCTGGTGAGTATGATGGTGATATAGGGCTTTTAATGATATTTAATAAAACATTAAACCACACAGAAATAACAAATATTTACAATAATCAGTCCGCAATATTTAGGGGATCTGGTACTCAGGTGTTCAACGGGACAAATGTTTCAAGTACAGGATCTGAGAATAGGCTCAATGTTACCGTTAATGATTACACCTCATACTTTGGTTCAAATATTAGTGTATCAGTGAATGGATCGTTTTATGCATTAAACTCATCAGGGCAAGTTAATGATCTTCAGTTCACACAAGATCCAGAAAACCTTAATATTACTTTTAGATATTTGTCGGGCGAGTATGCGTTTTATTCACCAACTATTGGTAGAAATGTGACATTTGATTCATATGTTGGTGATACTGGTGGTTCTAATGCAACTGTAAATCTTACTGATGGTTTAGTGTTTAGAGTCCCACACGACAATAACGATTCAGTAAATGATGTTATTACGGGTTGTGTAGGAACAAACGATGGTGCTATTTATGATGCTAACGGAAAGATAAACGGGTCCTATAATTACACCGAAGATAAAGTTGGATTTAATTCAACAGACTGTCCTCAGTTAGACATAGGAAACGAATCCTTCACTTTATCTTTCTGGTTGAATCCTATTAATTTATCCGTAGCAAACTTCTTTATAGGTAAAAAGGGAGCCGGAGCAGACACTGGGTTTTTTGGATATTCATACACTGATGGTAGTGTTCAATTTGGAGCAAGGGGCACAGGCACAGGTTGTTATCTCACAACAGCAGCTGGAGTTTTTGTTGCAGGTGAATATCAACTTATCACTATAAAAAGAAATGTTTCTTCTAACAACTTCACTGTTTATAAGAACACAACACTTGTTGGTACAGTTAATAATGTTCAGTGTGGTGATAATATTACAAGTGCAGAAGACTTCTTTATTGGAGCGGCAAGTGGCGTTGCGGGGAACATAAACATGAAATTTGACGAGGTATGTTTATGGAATAGAGCAATAAATGATGCTGAAATTACTGAGTTATATAATGGTAGTACAGGACAAATCTGTGGTCCAGTTATTGTTTCAGGTCCAGTTACAGATACATATTATCCTCAATTTTCAAACGAAGTGTTTAATGTAACTAATAACAGTTTTTATGATTCAGGTAATACTATTGCAGTAAATATTACAGTCTCCAATACAAATGGGACAGTGACTCTTGACTGGAATGGAACAGATTATGCTGCAACCAATACAACGGGTAAGTGGCAAGTTGATTTAGGTGCTTTAGCTGCGGGAACATACACATATAATTGGAGTGCAGTTGGGAATGGAACAGATAACAACCTTAATGGGACTGACCCAACCTCGTATGTTGTACAGAAAAATGCAGACGTTTGTGATGTTGTTATTAACACATCAACAAGTATTACTTATCCTAGCACAGTACAGGTTGCATCAAATTGTACCAGTGCGTTTTACATCGAGGTTAATGGAACACAGTATGCAAACCAATCTAATATACTGCTTGGTGTATCTACTTGGAATATTACCGTTTATAGGAATGACACTCAAAACTATACAAATACTCAAGATACAATATCCTTAACTGTTGGACAAGCAACAGGGGTTGTTTCTTTATCATTTAATGATACAACGCCGATTGTGTATCCGTCTTTGGTTACTCCATCATGTACTGTTGATGCAGGAGAGGTTCAGCCAACACTGACTAGAAATGGCACATCTATAAGCAACAATGCGTCACAATTTTTAGGTGCGAGTAACTGGACTTTTGTTTGTCAGATAGCAGCATCACAAAACTATACAACTGATTCAGATTCAGGAAATTTCCAAATTACTCAAGCAAGCCAAGTATTGACGCTTTCTTTATTGCCAAGTAATTCAGAGAGCAATGGAACAGAAACAAATGTGAGTGGTTCAGGTAATCAAACAAATGCAACTCTTTATAGAGATGGCACACCTGTTTCTAACCCAGAGGTTGCAACACTTGCTATTGGGGTTTACAATTACACTTTTAACACAACGGGTAATCAGAATTACAGTTCATACCAAGTATCTGCATCACTAACAATTATTAATACAACATCAGCTGGTGTAAGAAAGTTTGAAATAGCAAACTCAACATCAATCTCTGCACAAATATGGGAGACTGGATCCATTGTTGGAATGGGCTATTTAGGTATAGGTACACTATTACCAACGGATACCGTAACTATTATTGATATTATTCGGGATGCCTCTGTTTATATTTCCGCAGGAGAGACAGGATTTGACCCTAAAGTTATTTTTAATGAGGGTACATGGAGTATTGGGGTTGATGCATCAAATGATAATATTTTCAAGATTGGGAATTCACACACTGTTGGTGCAAATGTGAGAATGCAAATTGACAGTGATGGTAATGTTACTTTTAATACAGGAACAGTTACTGGTGGTCGTAATATTTATTCGGGGTATGCTAATTTAAAGAGTGCTAACTTTACATCAACTCCTGTTGAAATAAACTTTGATGTTGACAAACGTAAGGATTCTTTTTATACACACAGCACATCAAGTAATCCTCAAAATATTACTGTCACAAAGTCGGGTGACTACTTTGTTAGTTTTGAGACAACTATAAACTCAACTATAGGTACAGCAGTAACGGTTGCAAGGTGTTACTTAGAGGTTGGTGATGTATTAGAAAATGGCACAGCGTGTTATACAATTAGTAGAGGAGTTGGGACTGGATCAAGTACCTGTTCTTCAAAAACACTTTTAACGCTTACTGCATCAGATGTTATTGATGTTGAATGTGTTAGACATAGGGGGAATAATACCTTATCAACAGTTCCTCGTGCATCACGACTAAATATAGAATGGGTGGAGTAATTGGCAATGACTGATGAACAATTCCGAGAAGATTTTGTTATTCTTCGGCAGGAAATAAAAGATTATATGACTAACGACTTAATTGCAAAAGGAGAGAGGAAGGCTTTGTTGCAAGAGATTCTTGCACAGCAAAAGATTACTAATGGTCGTGTCAACACTCTTGAAGTCAAAGCTGAATTTACAACCAAAAAAATAGAGAATCATATCAAAGATACAGGGGGAGACAAAAAACAATTTGTTACGTGGGGTTTGTCTATTTTAGCATTACTTATTGCAGCAGGGTCTGTTGTTATACCATACCTTCGGGGTCATTGAATTGGCTATTCATATTCACAAATCAAAAATTAGTATTATTGTGAAGGAGAAAAAGAAAATGGATTTAAAACAAATTTGGGAATGGGGAAAACAAAGACGTATTTGGTCATTGATTCTATCTATTGTTTCAATATTGTTGACATACTTTGGATATGATAATGCAATCCCAATCATTGCTGCAATGGCTGCTGCTGGTGGGTTAAGCCTGTGGTCATACGCTAAACCAAAAGAATAATGGGATTAACAAAACACAGAAGAGCACTTGAGGATATTGCACAAAACCCACACAAAATTGGCATTGAATCAAGTGTTACTCACGTTTTTATTGAACGTGGATTCTACAGAGGGGGAAGCCTCTATGTAGAACCTGATGTTTTATTTTATTTAGATTGTGGGATATATATTCCAGTGGAGTACAAATGCAACAACGAATATTCTGAAAAAGCAAAACAGCAGCTTATTAGATCAAAAGAAGTATTGATGGAGCAGTTGGGTTGTATTGATCCTGTAATGGTGTATGTGTATGGCAATGAACCTTATTCTGTAAGACAGTTGTACGAACTTAACGGTAAGCTTAATTGGGAGATTGTTCAATGAGCGACATTGTAAAGTTGCTGGAAAAATCAGAGTTAACCAATAAAGAAATTGAGCTTCTTTTAAAAACTAAAAAGAAGGGTGCACGTAAAACAAAAAGATTTAATCTTGGGTCGGGTAGCATAAGATTTGGTGTTGTTTCTGATCAACACTATGGTTCTTCATATAGTTCTCAAGCAGCACACGATGCATCAGTTTATATTTTTAACAAGAAGCAAGTTGATGCAATTTTGTGTCCTGGGGATTTCATTGAGGGAATGAGCAACCGTGAAGGACATGTGTATGAACTGGAAGATATTGGGGTTAGTGCACAGCTATCTACTGCAATATCTCGTTTAAAAGAATACGGTGGTTTACCAATGTATGGCATCACAGGCAACCATGATGAGTGGAGCAAAAAGAAATCAGATCAAGGATTCGATGTTGGACCATACCTTGAAGATCATGTCGACAACTTTGAGTTTCTTGGTGAGTATGAAGGTGAGGTGTGGCTTAACAATAATGTTCGTGTACAACTAACCCATCGTGGTTCTAGTGCGTATGCGTTGTCGTATTCGTTGCAGAAGCGAATTAACGCACTTGAGGGGGGGACCAAGCCACAAGTACTTCTTAATGGACATATCCACAAGGCAATTTACATGCCATACCGAAATATCTCTAGCATGGAATGTGGAACGCTACAGCGACAAACACCGTTTATGGCAATGAAGGGGAGTCCTGCTATGGTTGGATTCTGGACTATTGATATTACTTTTAACAAGGAAGAGGTCACTTCGTTTTCCCCAACGTGGTTTCCAATATACGACGAGGACTAAAATGACACTAAAAGATTCAGGAACAAGAAGAGAGTTTGGAACAGGTGCAGTACGTGATGCAGAAGAAGGAAAAGGCAGGATGGATTTATTACCGTTCTTTAGTATATGTGAGTTGGCAAAACATTTCGAGGCTGGTGCGAAAAAATATTCTGATAATAATTGGCGTGAAGGTGTGCCTTTATCTTCTTATTAT
>Ga0208644_1000243_pt1 | contig 40944 bp, 43 predicted proteins | sample VirMetDEL_Nov_18_FD_184517 | JGI IMG/M metagenome (GOLD analysis project Ga0208644, IMG submission 184517) | Aqueous microbial communities from the Delaware River and Bay under freshwater to marine salinity gradient to study organic matter... | ecosystem: Environmental > Aquatic > Marine >...
GAAGCAGTAACACTACTTGAGAATCACAACAAGTGGCGCAGAGGTGATGATACTTTAGAGATGGCAGAGCCTAAAGATTTAGGAATGGCGATTGAGTTGATTGTAGAACATTTTAACACCAAAGAGAAATGAAAGAAGTTAGAGAAACATCCAAATCATTTGAGACTCAAGTATTAGATAGGCTTGCGGCATTAGAACATCAAATGGGTATTGTGATGAATGAAGTTTATTGGCACTCAAGTTTTGATGTGGAGTCTAATCGGAAGAAAATATTCCTAAAAGGAAGAGTTGATGACCTTGAGTTACGGATTAGAGATTTAATAGAAACCTTTAAAACAAAAGAGAAATGAAAACACCAATGCAAGAGTTGATTGAGCAACTCAATGAATTAGAAGCAAAGTTAACCTCATTAGAGGATGCAATGTATCGTGGAGGCGTAAGAAACGCTAAACGATTAGCAGAGGAACTACTTAAGAAAGAGAAAGAAATCATCTGCAACGCCTTTAGTGATGCACAACACGGAGCAGTTGAGTCAAGATGGACTGCTGAAGAATACTTTGAAGAAACCTTTAACACCAAAGAGAGATGAAAGAAGTAGAAATCTTTATCAACCGACTTAAAAGAATAGGTATTGAGCTTGAGTTAATGGGTAATATACCTTGGATTTATTTACACAAAGTAAATGGTAATAGAATACTGCCTGAGGATTACAATGCTAATCACGGTTATACTATTGCTTGGCATCCTGTTAGGTTAGGTGAAGAGATACATCTTGATAGTGATTTGAAACGAACATTTGAAGTGATTAGAAAATATAAATGAAAGCAACATTAGAGTTTAATCTACCTGAAGACCATATTGATTTTGAATTGGCAGTCAATGGTGCTAAAGCACAAGCAACCCTTTGGGAGATAGACCAATGGTTAAGAGCACAGTACAAGTATATGTCTGACGATGAATACAGTAAGGACAAATACGAAGCATTTGAGAAGTGCAGAGACCAGCTTCGTGAGATTATGTTTGAGAATGGATTAAAATTTGAATAACTCCAAAGAGAGATGAAAACAAACTACGAAAAAACAAGAACGGCTGAAGGCCGTGAGGCTATCACTGAGATAGCGCGCTACGCGGCAAAGAATATGTTGCGTACTAAAGGTAAATCAACTCACTACGCTAAAATATTAGATGCTTGCCGTAGAGATATAATTGATTACGGCATTGAGCAAGATTGATATAGTTTTAGCACTATTGGTAATCATACCTTGGAACGCTTATCTTATATACAAGATGAGAAAAGACCGCACAGACTAAATACGACGCGGTATTTATAATAACAGTGTAATTTAATTATATCCAATTGAGACAGCTAAAAATTACCCAGCAGATCACTGTTCGGGAGAATAAATCTATTACCTCGTATTTTAACGAAATCAGTAAATACGATCTTATCGAAGCAGACGAAGAAGCAGAGCTTGCAGAGCGAATACAACAAGGTGATAAAAAAGCACTAGAACGACTAGTTAATTGTAACCTTAGATTTGTAGTATCTGTAGCAAAACAGTATCAACGTAAAGGTTTATCGCTTGAAGACTTAATAGGCTATGGCAATGTAGGTCTTATAAAAGCTGCAGAAAGATTCGATCACACTAAAGGATTTAAGTTTATATCTTATGCAGTGTGGTGGATAAGACAATCTATAATGCACGCGCTTGGCAACGAGTCAAGATCAATACGTTTACCGCAAAATCAACTCCAGTTACAGAGAAAAATTGGAAATGCAACAATAGAGTTTCTACAGCAGCATGAGCGTTTACCAACAGACGAAGAAATTGCAAAAATAGTTGACGAGCCTGTTGATAAAGTTTCTTTCTTAAACAACAACAACTTTACAGGTATTAGTGCTGATGCACCTATGGCAGGCGCTGAAGATAACTACAATATGTATGACCGTATGGCATCAGACTCCGTAACAGACGCTCATCTACAAAGTGAATCTTTAAGTAACGATGTAAAGGCTATATTCAAAAAAATGCCTAAAAACGAAGCATTTGTTATCAAAAATCACTTTGGTATTGGCGGTGGTCATCAAATGTCATATGTAGAGATCGGTGAGATACTAGATTTGAGCTCAGAGCGCGTAAGACAAATCAAAGAGCGCGGTTTAAGACGTATTAGAAACAACGATTGGCATAAATTACTACAAGACTATGTATGATAATATCTTAACTCAAAACAGTAAGCTTAAAAAGACCAGTAAGTTAGCTATGCGTAGGGTTTTAAACTTCGGTATACCCGCGTATAAATCTACAACTGGTAAGATCACATGCCCTTTTGCTGATGAATGTATCAAGTACTGCTACGCTCGTAAAGGCACGTTTAGATGGCCTAACACTATAAATGCTTACGAACATAGGTTTCGTATCGCTCGTAGCCCAGACTTTGAGACTATAATGAACGCAGCGCTACTCATTAAAAACCCACACTTTGTTCGAGTACATGACTCAGGAGACTATTTTAGCGAAAAATATATAGATCGTTGGTTCAGTATTATGCGAGCTAACCCAAACGTAAAGTTCTACTCCTATACTAATAGTGTGCTTTTAATGAAGATGTATGATAAAGGTATACCTGAAAACTTTGATTACATACTCAGTACAGACGGTAAGCACCGCAAGTACGTAGATAAGTCTACAGACAGGCACGCAGTTATATTCAACACGGTAGAAGAACTAGAAGCAGCAGGCTATGTCAACGCCTCTGAAAACGATTTACTAGCTACACGATGGTACAGTGAAAACAAAAAAGTTGGCCTTATAAAACACTAAACGCTATGACAAGAGAAGAAATGCAAGAGCTAGCTAGGCTAATAGTAAAGTATATGTTTGAAGAGATAGACTCTCAAGCCAAGAACAACGACGCTCTGTTACGAGATATAATAGACAAGGACGATATTATTAAAGAGATAGAACGTTTACAACATCTAGTACTAGAATGTGAGAAAACTGAAGATTACGAAACAGCTATTCACTATATGGATAAAATAACATCTCTTGAAGCACTATTAAAATCTAAGTTATGATCAAGAATTATTTAAGAAAACGTAGACACGTTAGATTTATACATAGCCGTATATATACCCTTAAGTACGAAATGCTTAATATGTCATTGAAAATGACTGATACCTCTAATGAAGATGATATTTTAGATATCATCGATAATATGAGGAATAAAGCAGTATTATTTAAAAAGTATAACAGAAAAATGAAATGGTTGCAGTTTTAAAAACTGTGACAATAGGCTATTAATATAATCTAGTAAGGGGCTAATGTCACACTCAAGGCTTGATCGTCTTAACAGGATGAAGGTTGTGTACCGTAAAGACCCTCACTCTGATAAACCAACTGAGGTTTACTGGTGGGGTCGCTTTTATGAGTATGGAACCCATCAATGCTTTGATTTATTTAGAAGCAAAGCTAAAATAACGACGTACAAGTCCTTAAAATGGCACAGCATCGTATTAAAGTATCTCAACCAAGAAATGTCAAAGGATAAGTTTAGAGATGTTTTATATTACATAGGTAATCCTTTAAATGAATTCATTACATTTGAGATAAGCGAGCTAATTATAGAAGACATAATAAAAAACCTTGATACTTATGACTTCAGAATAGCACCAAAGAATAAATCAAGGAAAATTATATTTAATGACGGCGTTCCGTTAACCATCAATGAAAAGCTAAAGATCGTTGGTAGTCTTATTGGCAGAGGCAAACGCTTCAGCGAAGAAGACATCTACGAGTCAATGCTATACATAAATGGTTGTGGCGACAAAATAACGGTGAGTAAAATAGCTCGTATGCTTGGTTGCTCAGACCGTACCATACATCGGAACATGAGTAATCAATTAAAAGAAGAAAAAGATTTACTCAATGCGTCATTATGAAAAAATACGACCCGCGTACTTACGCGTCTTACAAGGACAGTGTAAGCGCAGCAAGGGCTAGAATTAAAAAAGAAACACTAGCCAACTTAAAAAGAGATGAAGTAATTACAATGTACCTACCGCTCGTTGAAAATATCGCCAGAAAGTTCTCTACTAGCCATCAGGCTAGCGGTGTAATGAGTCTAAACGATATGATACAAGAAGGCTCGATAGGTTTGATAATGTCATATGATACTATCAACTGGGAAAAAATCAAGCAAAGTCCAGATCCAGAGCGTACCATACGATCTTTCTTTTCTAAAAGAATAAAAGGTGCAATACGTAGAGCTATTGACAAAAACAGAGGTGACATACGTATTCCAGAGCATAAGTTAAACGAGATACGAAAAGACAACGGCAAAGACAAGAAGTTAATGCAAATGTTCTTTAACAGTGTGTTCTTGTCTATAGATGAAAAGTTAGAGAATGACGAAGATTATTCTAACCAAGTTGTCGACAATTCTAAGCCATATATGATACACAAGATCAACGATTATCTTATGGACCTCATGTCAAGGGTTTTAGAGGAGAGAGAGTATGAGGTTGTAAGGTTATCTTACGGGTTAGACTGCGACAAGCATTCTGCCAAACAGATCGCTGAAATCGTCGGCATAAACGTCGATACCGCGCACGTACGCGTGTCTCAGATAAAACGTAATGCACTGGAAAAATTAATTGAGCGCGTAGATCGAAACGCGTTGTTAGAGTTCATGTAATGTAAAACCAAAGCGCTTGTAGCTCAGCTGGATAGAGCATCTGCCTTCTAAGCAGACGGTCACAGGTTCGAATCCTGTCAGGCGTACTAAAAACAAGTTGTTATGAAATTAGAAGTTTTAAGATTTAGTAGTGAAAAAGACAGTACAAATGGGTTATTATTCGATGTCTCAGACGGGCGTTCATTCCTTTGTTACACCCTTGAAGATGAACACAGAGACAAAAAAGTTATGGCTGAAACTAGAATCCCTGCAGGAACATACCGGATTACTCTCCGGACGACTGGAGGATTTCATGGACGATATTTAAAGAAGTATGGCTCGATGCACAAAGGCATGCTTTGGGTTCGTGATGTTCCTAATTTTGAGTATATTCTTATTCACACTGGTAATACTGATGAGCACACTGCTGGGTGCCTCATTGTTGGTGATAGTCAACAAACTAATTTTGGTGAAAGTGACGGATTTATTGGTTCATCTACTCAAGCTTACAAAAGAATTTATCCGCCGATTGCAGCGGCTCTTGAAGCAGGAGAAGAAGTAACAATCACATACATCGACTTTGATTAAAAAAGCGGGGGTATTTTATTAATTTAAACTAAAAAATGAAGTGGTTATTCATAGCCCCCGCTAACGCTCTTGTAGCTCAAAGGTTAGAGCACTTGACTCATAATCAAGCGGTTGTAGGTTCGAGCCCTGCCAGGAGCACAATACTTTAAATTTTTTTTGTATATTTATATAACAGTTAAATCAAACACCATGGGAAATCTACATGAAAAGCTGTCTTTAATACAGCGGGACTTTAAGTCCAAGAAAAGCCGATACAATAGTTTCGGTAAGTACAACTACAGAAGTGCCGAAGACATTCTTGAAGCACTTAAACCAGTCAACAAGCAATACAATGTGTACTTCACTATTACAGAAGAACATTGTGGCTTCAGTGAAGCAGTACCAATGATCAAGTCTACCGCTACAATCTTTGACGGTGACAGTGGCGATAGTATAAGCGCTACAGCTATTGTCGGTGTAGACTTACTACAAAAAGGTATGCAAGTGCCTCAAGCTTTTGGCTCTGCGAGTTCATACGGTAAAAAGTACGCTTTGGGTAACTTATTACTCATAGATGACACCGCTGATGCAGACGCTACTAATAATCACAGCAAAACAAAACCAGAACTAAAAGGTGATGATCTTGAAAAAGCAGTAGCTTATATCAAGGGTGGTGGTAGCGTAGCCGCAATCAAGTCTAAGTACAGCTTGACAAAAGAAATAGAACAACAACTCGCAACACTCTAATATGAAAAGAGAGGAGATAATCACCAAGTTAAACGATGACGAGCACTACTATGGTGAGTTCGGTAGACGTTACTTGAGCAACTCTGATATCAGAACACTGCTCACAAACCCGCTAATGTTTAAAACACCTACTGAGAAAACTGTACCTATGTTGGTTGGTGGTTATTTCCACACTCTTGTTTTAGAACCTGACAAACTAAAAAGTTTTAAGGTTATAGAGAGTTCAACCCGTAACACAAAGGCTTATAAAGAGATGAGTGACGGTGAACTATGTTTGTTACAGAAAGAGGCTGATCAGTGCGAGTTGATGTCAGATGCTTTGTTAGCAAACGATGTGTGCAGAGAAATGATTAGAGGACATGCTAAGTCTAACATAGATTATGAAGTACCAGGTCTTTGTGAGATCGAGGGACACATGTGGAAAGGCAAAGCAGATATTCTAAATCACGACCTACAATTAATTATAGATATAAAGACTACTTCTGACTTAGGTAAGTTTAGAAAGTCTGCATATACTTACAATTATGACTCTCAGGCCTATATATATCGCAAGATGTTTGGTTATGACATGGTATTTATTGCTATTGATAAGTCAAACAATCATATAGGTGTGTACGATTGCTCAGATAACTTCTTGATTAGTGGTCATGATAAAGTTAAAAGAGCAGTTGAAGCGTATGAGTTGTTCTATCAGAACGACTCTTTTGATCCAGAACAGTATTTTATTAACGAAACACTTTAAGCCATGGCAGGTATTGTAAAAGCGTCAATCGACTTGACGAAGATTCCCAAAGAAAAAATCGTAGATGGGAAAAAAGGCAAGTACATCAACATTGTACTAAACATTAACAATGATCCAGATCAGTTTGGTAACCAAGCATCTGTAGTTGTAGATCAAACAAAAGAAGAGCGTAATGCTAAGGAAGCAAAAGTTTACTTAGGTAACGGTAAAGTTATGTGGACAGATGGTCAGTTCCCTGATCCAGTTCCTTACGAGGGTAATCAACAGAGACAGCAACCAAAACCTGCGCCAGTAGACGATCTACCATTCTAAATGCAAGTAAACACGACCGAGATTAATGGTTTTGAAATCGATGTATTCAACCATTATGATCTTGAGACGGGCAAGACACAGGGGATATGTCCCTTGTGTTCTGCCGATCGCAAGAAAGAAAATCAGAAGAAAGCATGTGCTTCGTATGATTGGGAACGCGGTCTTGGAACTTGCCATAATTGCAATGAAACATTCCAACTACACACTTTTAAGAGAAAAGGCTCAGCAGATAAAGTCTATGTAAGACCAGAACCTGTAGAGATATCTCCGGTAAGTGAGAAAGTTGAGACTTGGTTTAGCAAAAGAGGTATAAGCGTCGCAACACTGAGTAACTTAAAAGTTACATCTGGTGATGAGTTTATGCCTCAAACAGGTAAGACCGAAAGCGTAATAAAGTTTAACTACTTCATTGCCAATGCTTTAATAAATGTAAAGTATAGAGATGGACGTAAGAACTTTAAACTTTATAAAGGCGCTGAGAAAGTATTCTATAATCTAGACAGCATAGCTAATACTAGCGAGTGTGTTATAGTTGAGGGCGAAATGGATGTTCTTAGCTTACACGAAGCTGGTGTTAGAAACGTTGTATCTGTACCTAACGGTGCTACACTTGGTAATAACAACCTTGACTACTTAGATAACTGTATTGATTACTTTGTAGACAAGGAAAAGATTATTATAGCTGTAGATAACGATGAGGCAGGACAAGCGTTGCAAGCAGAGCTTATTCGTAGGCTAGGTGCTGAAGTTTGTTATGTAGCAGACTTTAGCCCGTGTAAAGACGCTAACGAGTACTTAATTAAGTACAACAAAGAAGATCTATCTGATATAATACATAAAGCAAAACCCGTTCCATTAGAGAACGTTACTACGCTTCGTGATATAGAAGATGATATAATCGACTTTGTTCAGAATGGGTTTAAACCTGGATTTCAAATAGGTTTAGATAACTTTGATAACATATTTAGCACGTATACAGGTCAGTTCATAACTGTTACAGGTATTCCATCAAGTGGTAAATCAGACTGGGTAGATCAAATGTGTGTTGGTTACAACCGTAACTATGGTTGGAAAACAGCATACGCATCTCCTGAAAACACACCTACATATCTACACGCACATAAGCTTGTAAGAAAAATATGGGGCGGTATGCCTCATAAGTCTGATATTGGTACAGAGCATTGGAAAAAAGTTACTGACCATGTCAACGACAACTTCTTTTTTATAGACATGGAGCGTTATAGTTTAGATGCAGTTCTTAAAAAAGGCGGTGAGCTAGTTAAACGTAAAGGTATAAAGTGTCTTGTTATCGATCCTTTTAATAAAGTTAGAGACCTAAAAGGCAATCAAAGTGACGTTAATATATACACCATGGAGTATCTCACTAAAATTGAGATATTTGCTAAAAAGTATGACGTGCTTGTTGTTATAGTCGCTCACCCAACTAAAATGTACAAGGACAACAATGGAAACATTGAAGAACCTACCATGTATAACATTAAAGGTGGTGGTGAGTGGTACGATGCGTCTTACCACGGTTTGCTTGTACATAGAAACTACGAGCAAAAGACAGTTAAGGTAAAAGTGTTGAAAGTTAAGTTCCAAAATCTGGGAGATAATGGAGCTGAGGCACACTTTAAATGGGATGTGAACTCAGGATTATATATGCAAATACCTGATATAAATGAGCAAGCATTACCTTGGGAAAGTTGATATGGGAAGCTACGAGTTTACTGCAGAAGAATATAAAGCTAGAACATGGTGCAACAGAAATGATATTTGGATGACGCCACTAGCTAAGAACAATAAACAGTGGTATATAGAAGTCAGAGTTAATGGAGACATTAGACAATCACCCGGAACATATGGGAAGGATGAAATATGGAAAAAATGCTTTGACTTTTATATGTACTACTATAATAAGTTGAATAAATGAAAGATAGATTTTGGGACGCTAATGAAGCGTTTGAGTACTACTTAGATCTCATACGGCAGTTTGGCTGGAAAACAGATGTTGGTACTAAAAAAATAAGCAACGTTGGGTTTCACATAACAAATCCAGAGAAAAACGAAATAAGAACACCAGAGCGTAAATGGAGTAAAGAGTACGCAGAAGCTGAGTGGCAGTGGTACTTATCCGGTGATCGTCAAGTATCTAAACTAGGTGAGATATACGGTAAGGTTCCAGTAATATGGGAGAAGATGGCCAATAGCGTTGGTGATGTAAACTCTAATTACGGTTGGCAATGGGAACGCGAGCATCAAATTGATTATGTCGTGTCAGAACTCAAAGCAAATCCAAGTAGTAGAAGAGCAGCTATAAGCATATACGACGGCAAAGAGTGGTCACACTACAGAAAAGACACGCCTTGTACTTTTGCTATACACTTTTCTATTGCATCAGGCCATCTAAACATGACCGTTATGATGCGCTCTAACGATCTCTGGTTTGGTTTCTGCAACGATCAGTACTGTTTTTCAGAACTACAAAAGATGATCGCAGAGAGACTGTCTATGCCAGTAGGTGAATACTACCACTTTGTTTGTGACTTACACTTATACGAAAAACACTTATAAATTATGTATTATATTTATCATATCCCTGGTAAAAAGATTGGCGTGGCGCGTAATCTTAAATACAGGGTAACGCTAATGCAGGGTTACCAGCCTGGCGAGTATGAAGTACTTGATCAAAGCGACAGCATTGATTACATTTCTAATCGGGAAATAGAGCTTCAGAAAGCGTATGGCTACGCGGTAGATCCAGTATTGTACAAAGATCTTTTTAAATCATATAATAAAAACAATGCCATGATTACATTTAGTAGCCAGACGACGACTTTTCCGTTCGAGAGAAAAGACTTAAGAGAAAAATTAATAGCTTATATAGGCCATTCTTGGATGACAGAGGATGGTTTATTTACTATTGATAAAGAAACCATTGACTGGATCGCGAAGAACGCACAGAAGTCAATGTTTGATAAAGAAAAAAGTTACATATATAATAAAGCATTTGCTGAGTACTTATCTGAAAAAGATAGTGTAGAGACCTCAGAAGTGTTTGATAACATCCGCAAGTGGGCAAAAGACCGGGGTCTGTACGATAAAGGGGATGTGAAGACGCAGTACGTTAAACTCATGGAAGAAGCAGGAGAGTTAGCGCAGTCTATTATCAAACAAGATGATGTTGAGTTTGTAGACGCTATAGGGGATATAGTTGTCGTATTAACGAATTTAGCTCATTTAGGTGGCTATACTATTGAGGAGTGTATTGATGCTGCTTACACGCAGATCTCTACAAGAAAAGGTGCGATGGTTAATGGTTCATTTGTAAAGCAAGAGTCTTTATGAAACAGAAAACCATTGATTTCAGAGACCCAGTTGTCGAAAAAGTAGTAGACAAATTTGTAGACAGATCTAACGTAGGCTACAAAAAGTACGGTGTTACGCTTGATGAGGAGCGTAGAAAAAAGATTAAGGACTTAGCAGATTATTTGAACGACGTTCAGGAAGAACTAATGGATGCCATCTTGTATCTCCAAGCTGCTAGAGACGAGCTTAAAGATATGAATGATGAAGAAAAGGACTAGAAAAAAAGGTCCGGTACGTGCAAAGAAAGTAACATATGACGGCATAAATTTCCAAAGCGGGTTAGAGAAGTACATGTATGTGGCTCTACGAAAAGCAAAAATAAAAGCGTCATACGAGGGACAAAGCTTTGAACTGATACCAGGCTTCATGTTTAAAAACAAATCTTACGAAAGACAATCAAATGGTAAGGGAGGATATATTGAGAGAGGCAATAAAAAGATACGTGCAATCACCTATACACCGGACTTCGTCGGAGACGATTTCATCATCGAGTGTAAAGGAAGAGCAAACGAATCTTTCCCAATTAGATGGAAGTTGTTCAAGCGACACGTCGCGATGAACATGCCTGATGTAACTTTATACAAACCTCAAAATCAAAAAGAATGCGACGAGACAGTGCAGCTTATTCAAATAAAAAGAAGGGCAAAGCAAACAATGCTTCTAAAGGATACGAGATGAGGCAAGTGGACAGGTATGTTAAATGGTGTATGAACACCAAAGGATATATCAGATTTAAAGAACTAGAAAAAATAACAGCCAAATACGGTTTATAATGCAAGAAACTTACTGGGAGGTATCCTTTGGTTTTTACCCTGGAATATTATTAGGTTTTAGAACCTATCAAGAAATGGACGATGTGAAGTGGGAAGATGACCCAGCAATACTGATCGAAAGAAATCATGTGCTTTACATCCCTTTCGTGGACATGTGTATAAGAGTATTAACACTTAAAAAAGATTAAAATGTCAGACGACTTTCAAGATTTTGTTGACATGCTAGAGCAAGCTGAGCAACCTGCTTGTAATTTAGATAACCCTGAAGACTGTGAGGCCTGTGGCTCGTAGTAAAAAGAAAACAGCACCAAAAAGTAATAAGAGCAATTGGTGTGTCGTAGCTCCTAAAGAATGTACTTGCAAAAATGGTTGTAATGAGAGATAACAGAGTAGATAGTATACTACACGAATTAGCGATCCTACACAGTAATGTAGGAACAGACTCCACAAGAGAAGAGTTAGATATTATTTATAATAAAGAAAATTACTTGAGAAGAAAAATAGCGGAAATAGACCCAGAATTAGAGGAAAGACTTTTCCCTTAAAAATTATTGGGTATATTAGCTAAGTCATTGCTCCCAGGTTTTGATTAAACACTGTTTTTAAAACCAGCTGCGAAAGTGGCTGGTTTTTTTATCTAAACTGGTAGTTAATCCCTGCTTTGATCTCAAAGACTTCTTTATCCCAGTACTTCATATACTCGCCTTCTGCGAATATACCCCAGTTCAATCCTATCTTATAACCTATAACTCCACCGAAGTTGTAGTCGATCCATTGCCCTGGTATAAAATGATTTGTATTTTCTAGCTCATCAGCAAACTGCTCGTAGGAAAACATATGATCTCCTATAATATGTTTGTGCCACGGTAGCATACTTGCCCATGAATGAACCCAAAAGTCTTCTGAGTAGTGATAATAATCAATACCGATTATAGCTGATAAGGAGCCAAGTGCGCCAATGCCAGCGAGTTGCTCTGCATTATATGCATTTACAATATCGCCGTATATATACTTTCTAAAATCAAGATCAGTGTCAGCAACTTTGTTACCGTCTGGATCTAACCAGTACCAGTCAAAATTGTCTACCTCGTCGTCGTTATCGTAATCGATACCGTAATATATATCTTCATAACCCATATCACGCACTAGGTCCCACCACGGGCTAGTAGCCAAATATTCTGCAATAGGATTGTAACCATAAGCTTGGTGCTGTCGTGCTGCAACACCTAAACTAAAATCTACTTCGCCAACACGCAGTCTTCCTCTCACCTCAACTTGAGTGTAATCCAGGTTAACTAACCCCTGGTTGAACAGCTCTGCTTTTACCATCCAATACTTACCTAAGTATCTGAGGAAGTAACGCTGGTTTATATAGTCGTTTCCTTGTTGTCTGCCGCGATCAAATTGAGCTAAGTACTCAAACCCCTCAACAGCACCAACAGTTGCGAATAAAGATGTTGTAGATTGGTTATGACCATCGTAAAATGGGTTTTGTCTTTTCTCGTAATCGTAACGAGCTACACGGCGAATGCCAAATGTATATCTGTAATCAAATGGGTTTTCAATAGTTATATCCATTAGGTCCCCACCTTGAGAAACAAAGTACTCTGACTGTGCTTCCATTGGCGACGCTCCGTACACACTGGTGTACAACGTGCTGTACTTTAACAATCCCTGCCCAAACGCTGAGGTTGATATAAAAAATGTTATAAGTAAATTTTTCATGCTTAAAACTTATTAGCCCCGGTTAGCTGGTCAACTTCTTTTTGTATCTCACGATAATCTATATGGCTAAGCGATAAATTAATACCAGCCTCCCATCTTGTAATTTCTTCACCGTTTTTGTACAATATTAATGTAGGCACTGATCTTATGCGCTCATCTTGCTTTAGCGCAGCATTGTTATCTATAGATGCTTTAAATATTTTAGCATCTTTAATTTTAATAACGTCCACATAATTATTTGCGGAGTTGAAGCTCGCGTTGTAATGCACCAAAACTACGCCACGTTTACTAATAGTACTAGAAGCAAAAGAACATAGTGAAAATGCAATCAGCAGAAGTATTGTCTTTTTCATATCACTTCATTTCAAATAGTCTCTTTTCCATTTTATTGAGCTGCTCTTTAATATCGGCTACATCATCTTGCGTATTCATGATAGTCTCACGTATTAGCTGATCTTTAAGATCGTATTCCATTCTGCCAACCTCAGCAGGTGGCAAAAGCTTAGCTTCTTCAATACCTGCTTGTAAGTCAAAATACCCAAGAGTAAATATTCCGACTGCAGCCATAATAGCGCCTATAGTTTTTAGGGACAACCCTATCACGGTGTTTTCTGAAATTTCTTTTGCCATTTCTAGTAATGCTTATATCTTGTTTTGTTCTCTTTTTTATAGGATTACCTATTTATTAATTCTTTTATTACCAACTTTCTTTTTATTAACTCTCTTGTTACTGACCCTTCTATCACCCTTAATAACCTCTTCTCTCGATTGTCTTGAATCCGGAGCGCCAGGTATTTGGTAATCAGGCCAACCTAAGAACATTAATACTCTTTCGTGAGCGTCGTAATCAGCTGTAAAATCAAAAGTGTTATAGTAATTTTGGAACAACTGTCTAACACGGTCGGTTGGTATATTGGCTAAAGATAAAGCTTGTACAGCTATCTCAAAATATTCTGGACCAAGCTCCTCTAAACCATACCCGCGTCTATATTTATTTTTAGCTTCTTTAGCCCAAAATTCAATTTGACGTATTCTTCTTGCTTTTGCATCAGCTGGAGGCGCTAATTTAGCGAGAGCATATAAAACATTTCCTTCGTCAAAACCCTCTTGTTCTAAAAACATAGCTGCGTTTTTAACACCTGTAACCATGTGGCCGCTAATACCAAATCCACGTAAAAGTGAATCAAAATAACCATTAGCCATGTTTATTATTTTTCTTTCTCTTTCCTTGTCGTCGTCTTCTAAACCAAGTAAGAATCCAGTTTGCTGAAGTATGTTGAAAGCCAAGTGTTGAAGCATTCCATAATAAACAATTCTAGCCGCTAGAACTTTAGGGTCTCCAATACCGTTCTTCATACGCATAATATCTTTTTTCATTATACGTGCATACTGCATCTGAGTGTTAGCAAACATTAAGAAGAAACGACCACCAGTAGAAGCTTGTTGTTCAGATATTCTTTCTGGTCTAGATGACTGTTGTGACTCATCTGTTTTAAACATGAACTGTTGGAACGCTTTTTCTTCAGCGTCTTTTACAATCTGCTCGTCATCGGAGATTTTGTTTTTTGCTTGATCTATATCGTTCTTAGCCACTTCGAGTGATTGCTGTGCTTGGTAAAGATCGTTTTGAAGTTTCTGTAGATCTTTCTGAGATGCATCACCGTTTAAAATATCCTTTTTAGCCTTGTTTATTAAGGTTCTTATATCTTTTATTTTATTAGATATCTGATTAGCTTTTTGCTCATTTTGCTTAACAAGTGCTCTTCCATTATTAAGCTCTTCTACAAACTTCTCAACACCATCATTATCTAAACCAGTATAAGCTCTTAAATAAGCGTTTACTTTATTTCTGTAGTAAGAAGCACCACCCAATGCAATTGCTGTAGAATCACCATATTTAGTAAACACATACCCTTTTGAAAGTATAAGCGCTAGCATAGCTCTAAATTTATTAGAAGCTGTCTTAGTCTTATCTATGATCTCAGCTTCATTTATATCCATCTGAAGACCATTTCTACGCGCTAGCAAGAAATCACTGTTCATTATATACATGAAGTCGCTAACAAACTGGGGGAAGTTTGCTAAAGCTTTAGACGCTGCTAGTAGGTTATTATCAACGTAGTCAATGTAATTTGTGGAAGAGATTAACTGTAGGATTGCTGATCTAACGTTACCAAACATTACAACACCAGCAGTACCGTTCATGAAGTCAAATATTGCGCGGGTTGTTTTACTGAGTTGTTCAGTTCTATTGCTACCAGCTTTTATTCTTTTCAATGTACCCTCAAGAGCTTTGGTATACTTATAACCAAGAGCATACTTGAGTTTGTTCATGTTATCCTCATTGAACATAACCTCAGAGTTTCTAATAAACTCATCGTAATAAACCCTTCTACTATTCTTCTTCAATGCTTCTAGTATATCATCTTGTATACTACCAAGCCACCAGTCGCCCTTTGGTTCAGCATACTTATGCTCTTTAGTTATAAGCATAACTTTTAAAGCTATAGTCTTGAGATCTGGATTCTTTATTATGTGAGCGTTAAACGCTTTTCTAACTTCAGGGTCTAAACCAGTATCATGGCCGAGTCTCTCAAATATATAAGCTCTAAGTACTGATTCACCAGAATACTGCATTTCAACGCCATCTGATCTCTTAAAGTCAACTGCTGTTCTTTTTAGGAAAGAGAACGTTGCTTTATAGGTTTCTCTAATGTTTTTAAAAGATTTTAGAAGTCTAATTCTTTCTGAATCATAGTTGAAGTTAGCCATCATCAGAGGCTCTATCAAATACTCATATAAGAAAGACAGGTGTTTTTCACCTTGTTTACCCTTGCCAACTAGATAATTTTCTAATAAACCAAAGAAGTCTTCAGCAGCCGGAGTTATAATCTCTCTTCTAGTTGTTTTCTTTGATCTCTCGTCAGCTGTAATAGCATCAATCATACTTTCTGACTTGATACCAAACAACTCTTCTATCATGTCGTTCATCTGCTTGTTTAGAGCAGCTGCCTCACGTTCTTGTTCTTCTAGTCTTTGTTCTTTAGCTACTTCTTCTTCCGTTAGCATTTTACTGCTAACTTTTTCTCTAGTATCACTAAGTATAGACGATAGCTTTTCAGTAGTCTTAGCAGTAAGTCTTTTTTTCTTACGCTTAAATTTCTGCTTGTTAGCTTCTTCTCTACCCTTTTTTTCTTCGCTTGATTTTTTCTTTCTTTTAGACTCTTTTAGATCTTCACCTAGTTTTTTAAGATCAGCAATGACACGCTGTATTCTGTTATGCTCGTTTAATTTAGCGAGGTCTAGTGTCTTACTAAAGTTACCAGTACTGAAATCGTACAAGAAGAAATTATTAGACGATGTTTGGAAACCTGGTTTTAATGTACCAGGTAATGAAGGTCTAGTCATGTTGATAAACCTACTAAATGGTGTCACATCGTTGAAAGACTTCTCGTCAATCATAGATAACTCCATTTCGTTCAGATAACCAAGCTTTTCTAGTTTAGTCTTGTATTTCTTGTTAGCTATTATAGAAGCACCAAGTACATCAGGTGAAATTGGGTTTCTATTAGAGTAAGTTCCGTTACCAAGTATATGCTCAGCTATAGATGAAATCATATACTCATGTGTGGTAGAAGGTATAATACCCTCATTGTTTATAGCTATAGTAGCTTCGCGATCAGTGTTTGTTAGTTTAGTAACCTGCTTAGAGCTAAAAGCTAAAAACTCTTTACCAGGTAAGAAATCAGCACCGCTAGCTATTGGACTGTTGAATACAATGCCATCGTAACCCTGTTCTATTAAAACTCTAGGTGTTAAACCAGAAAGAGCAGCGCGCATGAAATCATCTTTATCGTTCATCTCATACGGGTTCATTATCTGAACAACATAAGCCTCTGTTTTATCTCTATCGTTTCTACGTCCCTCTCTTCTTAAAACCTCATTTTGAGTATAAACTCTATAGTTATCAGAGTATGTTTCTAACTCAGCAAAGTAATGACCCTCTCTATCATTATACTCTATAAACATGTCGTCAACAGGCCCAGTTCTGTATACAACATGTGCGTTTTCACCAATATCATACCTGTCAAAATCAACATCAGACTGGATAGCAACAGGTAACATACCTAGCTTGAGTAAGTTTTTGTTGTCTAATGCTTTAAGTATATTGACTACATCATTGTAGTTTATAGCGTTGTCGTTGTAGAGCGATTTTGTATCTTCAACTATTCCTTTTAATATATCATTATAAGGTTTCAGTCTTTTTCTTATCTCCTGAGCATAACCAACAGTTGACTTGCTAACTTGTTTTGCGTCAGAAAAAGCAAGGCTAAGCTCAACAGTAGGATTAAATTTAGGTAGCTTTTCCTCAAAGTCTATTCTAGCGTTTACCATAGAGTTGGCTAGTAATATTAGTTCATTTGACGGGCCAATACCAACACTGTTGTACTCACCATATTTATAACCATAATCACCATCAAGCTCTTCACCTGTCATTGATCTGTAGTCTTTGTCGATACCTATTTCTCTAGCAATGTAACCTTGGTAATCACCTTGTATCCCGTAATCGTTCTTTATCTTTTTATTTATAGCCTTTACGTGATTAACATAATTTGCTGGGTCTATTACGGAAAGAACATTTTCAACAGCAACTTTGGTCTGTAACACCTCAGATAACATATCAATATTCCTGTTACCGAGATCCATTGGTGTAGCGTTTTCCAGATATTCTTGTAAAGCATTAAAGAATTTTTGCGTTACAATGTTGTTAAGAGTCATATCAACAGGCACCTGTATTAACTCGTCTATTAAAGAGTCAATTTCTGTCTGCGTTGAACTTATCTTACCTAAATAACCAGATGCTTTTAAGTAATCATTTAAACCCTTGTTGAATACTTTATTTTTAGCAATGTCTGTCAAAACATTTACCGCGTGGTAACTGTATGCATCGGAAACTTTTTTATTCTGCTCAACATTATATCTAGTCTTATTGTTGTGCAGAGACATTATAAAGTTTGCAGCTTTCTCAGATAGATACTTAACAGAGTTTGGATCTAACACTGTAGGTAGAGTCTGTTGTATCGAGTCCTCTATAATAGTAGACATATAGTCTCTTATATCAGCTTTTGTTTGCGTGTTAACACCAGCGTGCATAGCCATGTTCTGAACTATAGCTGGGTTTACCAAACGCTCCATTAGATCTTGTATCTCTTGATCTCTAGTTATCAAGTCAGCAGCATCCATTGGACTCATGCGGTTGCTGAACTTAACGTTAGGGTCTCTGTTTATAACCTGAGCAACCCTAGCAACAACAGCTGAACCTTTGTATTTTTCAGAAGCCTCTGCGATCTCGCTCATCATATCCATTGGATCAGCACTACGCTCTTTACCTCTAGCAGTAAAGAACTTCTGAGTTGGGTTCTTAAGCACCTCTATTGCAGCGTCAAAACCAAGTGTCTCAGCCATTGCTTCAACAATAGACTTTTTACGCTGGAACCACATGTTCTGAGACATACCAACAGCGTTGTACCAGTTTTTAAACTCTTGATACGTTGGCGTCTTTAATATCACTTTAGGATTACCAGCTTTAGGATCGTCAAGCATTAGCTCTAGTGATTCTCTATAGTTGTATCTAAGTGGTTTTCCAGTTTTAGGGTCTCTTAGTACTTCGTAGAAAGGAGTTATCTTTCTGTTTGTCAATGTTTTTAGATCAAATATCTGTGGTATCCACTCGTATGCTTTATCTAAGAACTCTCTGTAACCCTGCTTTGTACCGACAACTTCTTCAAGAAGATACTTGTACAAGTACTCTTTAAATACGTTTTTAAAGTAGTTTCTAAACAGCACTGGTTGCTCCATAGCCATTTCAGCTAAAGTACCAGGTCCAGAAACCTCTTCAAGAGCTAGCATACCATCCATAACAGCTTTACGGACCATGTTCATTTGCTCTTGGTCAAACTCCAATATACGACGTAGCTTACTGAATGTAACTTCTTCACTGAAATCAAGAGCCTCGCCCATGCCCATACCGTTGCTGTCTTCGGATATAGACATGTCGTATACATCATCAATACTAGACTCAAAACCTCTACCAGAGGTAGCTTGTAGTGCTCTGTCAATAATACCGTATCCGTTTTGTGTAGTCATGTTTAGACCTAGGTATGTATTGATATAAGCAAGCAATGAATCGTTTTTAGACTCGTCGTAAGACATTATCAAACCTAAAACACCATCGTTACCGATTTCTCTACGTGTATCTTTTCTCTGGTTCCAGTTGTACAGAGAGTTAGCTATAACGTCTTCTTCAAGAGATCTAGCATTAGGTCTTTCGTAGTAGTTGTGTTTTTTAAGTATACTTCTAACTAGGTTTCTGAAGTAATTCTGACCCCTAGAAGATTCATACTCTAGTATACTAAACGCCCAGAACTCACCGTACTGCTCTCTGTTATCGTATATCTCTTGTATTTCTCTAGAAACTCTAGCCTGATCTTCTGTTGGACCTGTTCTTTTAGATTCCATTACAGACTCAGCATACTTAGCTGTGTATCTAGGTGATTTAGACTCGGTTAGTTTACCTTTAAAACCTTGTTCAGCGCCTTTAACAGTGCCCTTACCAAGACCTTTACCTAAAACTATATTTCTCTTGTACCCAGATATCCATCTGATAACATCCTCACCAGTGTCTAGATTAACCTCAGTGTTGTATGTTTTACCAAACCACTCGTTTATATGTCTACCTACTTTTTGAAGTAAATTTTCGTTCCAAGCAAGTTGAGAATCACCTTCAAATGTAAATGAATCACCAATTATATTAAGTAGCTCATCACGCTTGCTCTTGTTATCGCTTAGTCTATAAGTTTTTTCTAGATTGTCAAGTACGGACTTTACATTACCTTTTATTTTTCCAGATCTAGAAAGATCTATCAATGCATCTCTTGTGGCGAAATAAAGGTTATCAACTATAGCTTGATCATTGTCAAGTGTTTTCTCCCACAGATGGTGTTGAAGTTCGTGAGCAGCAACATCCGTGTTGAAATCAGTATCGTTTATAGAATCGGTTATGATGTATTGAGAACCATCTTTAGTCAAGAAGAAACCATCAGTTACAGTTCCTTGAGTACCGTCCATTTGAGCAACCATATCTTTAACGGCTTGCTCGTACTCTTGTTTTTGCTTATCTGTTGCTTTGTTACCTGGATATACTATTCCTTGGTCAGCCAGTCTAATAACAGCAGCCTCCTCATATGTGCCAACCGCTTTTATACCAGCGTTAACTTTCTTAGCCGCGTTTAAAGTGTTGTTGAATATATTAGAGAATCTAGTAAAATTCTTATCAAACACTTGAATATGGCTTAACGCTGATGCAGCGAATAAACCACCTTCTAGATCGTATTTTTTTACTTTTTTAAGCCTTCTCTTTAATTGCTTTATTTTAGCCTGGTCAACATCTTTTCTACTAGTTGCTTTAGCAAGCGCTTGTATTGCTTGTTTATGCAGCGACGTTGCTCTTAAGCTAAACGCATCGTACTCTTCGCCTAGCTCTTCTTTAGCTTCTGATTTTCTTTTTATTTTCTGAAATTCAACTTCAGCTCTAACCCAGTCATTAGCGAGATCTTTATCTTCTCTAACACTAGAAGGTATTGACGTATTGGCGTTTTGAACGAATCTAAGATCATTCATCTGCTCGTCAAACTCTTCTCTTGTTAGTTCATTATTGTCAAGCTTGACTCTTAGATTCTGAGCAAAGTAATTGTACATAGCCTCAGAGCTCTTAGGATCGTACTTACCTCTAACCATGTTGAACGCACTCTGCATTTCATTCATAGTGTAAGCTCCTATAGAACCATAAGTAGGCATAGCCATACCAACAGTAAAGCCCATACCACCAGCCTCTAACACTCTGTTCATGTCTATTTTACCAACATGCGCTTGTGTTAAAACTTCCTGTGTTACCTCAGTCCAGAACTCATCCCAACCAGCACCAAGTGAAGCTCTACCTTGATTTATGATACCGGTACCGGCTTGTTTCATTGTTTGTCTAAGGTTCTGTTGCATTGCGCCTCTAGCAAAAGAAGCTATAGTGCCTCTAGATGCTCCCCTTAATACATTGATACCTAAAGCAGACTTGCTTATAGATCTAGCACCAATGTACTCAGCAACACCACTGGCAGTACCAACAAACATAGATCCCTCACCAAGTTTGTTTGATGAGTCAGACTCTACGATGTCTAGTAACATAGCTGGTGTTAGCTCGTTATCGTTTACGCCAAATTTCTTTTTGGCTCTATCTGATATAACAGAAAAGTAATCTTCACCAGCCATCTGAACAGCTGGTATACCACCAAAAGATATCATAGCACTAGCCATTTGAGGTAATTGCTCAGAGACCATACCACCTATTTCTTTTACAGTAGCAGCGAAGCCATTGGCTTCAAATATATCGTTCATGGTGCCTTTGTTGTAAGACATATCGACAGCCATGCGATTGATTACATTGTTGTATCTTTTAACCCACTCTACTTGTTGGGTTTTTATCATATCTTCTTGTTGCTCTCTAGCTTCTTTCCAAGTAGTTTGTTTTAAACCAGGAGAAGGGTTTATTGTAGGGTATTCTTTTCCGTAAGGTTGAAATATACCTTTTTTATCAATAAAACCTTGTTGATCTTCAGACCAGCCTTTTTCATCAGCAGCCTTGAGCATCTTGTTATGGTTGTAGCTTACCTTTTGCAGGTCAACATCCATCAATCCGCCCTTTTCTATACCAGTAACTATAGACCTTAAACCACCCCATGTTTTCACAAGATCTATACCGAATAGTTCCATAACAGGACTAAACAGAACGAAGTTATCTAGATCAGAAACCCAACCAGGTGTGTTAGTTTCAACGTTGTAAGCAGAGTAGTTATTGTCGTGATAAAAACCTAACTGATCATTAACCTTCTTAATGTTGTTAGTTATGTTTTCATCTTTAAAGAAATTACTGTAGTAGTAATCGTTTATTTCTTGAAGATAACGTTCAGCGTTAGGACTATCGTAGTCAAAAGAACCATCTTCTTTTACAACGCCATACTTTTCTGCTATTTGAGCCGAGTGTTCTTTAGCTTTAGGTTTAAAATTTTCTTCAAATTCTTTTCTTACTAAAGCAAAGTCCTCGTCGTTCTCCATGTAGTCAACGATAACAGCATCATTAAACTGAGACACCATTTTTTCATTAGAGTAATCTAATATCTCATCAGTTTGAAGGTTGCCAGTTTCTACATCAACTAAAGCTCTTCTATTTATCTTTTTAAGGTTATCAGATTTCATAACCTTTTCAACAGACGACATTACCTTACCAGAGTATTTTTCGTCGTTGTGGATCTGCTCTACAAACTTATGGTCTGTTATTACAGGTGTAAATACAGTTGTTTGATCAACGGGTTGTGAAGTATCGGGTGTGTATAATTTAAACTCACCCATTTGATTCTGGTTATCTTCTGTATTCGATCCCGATGAATAGTTTTCCGAAAACGAAGCCATATCTTGCGTTAGCCCCTCGGACGGTTTCACTGGGCTCTGTGTGGTCACGTCCTGCTGATCCACGCCCTCCGTCTTTGCTGAATCATCAACCTTAACCATGCCTGCCATAGAGACGTAGTCGTCTACAGTGTATGAAGCATCGTTTTTAGTATTGTAATCATCTACAATAGCCTGAATATCATCTAGGCTGTATAGGCTTCCTTCGTATTCGAACATGTGAAAAATTTTTATGGTCTAAACTGACTGTTTGTTATCAGCTCTTCAAAAGTAGGCAATGTACTCTGTCTATCACTAAGATCACCCGACATTAATATTGCTTTATCAGAAACATCATCAGAACCAAACTGATATCTAATTATTTGGTCTCTTAACATACGTTGTTGTCTAGGATCAGTTAAATCTATGTTGACTACATCTGTATGTCGAACAACCTCAGAACCACCTCTACCCTGCTCTGTACCTGTTTTAACTAAATATTCTATTTCTAGGAAGTCTTTAGTTTTACCACCTCGGATTCTTTGAATTTTTCTAGCGTTTGTAACTTCTTTACCCTTGTATTTAGTACCAATAAGTGTGTTCACCTGCGTACCCATAGGTTCCACGTCTAGACTAAGTATGTTTTGTAGTTCGTCTTGTGCTTGAGAAACGTATCTACCAGCCTGTCTTAATTTCTGAACCTCACCTTTAGTCATACCAGGTGTTTCATACGTACCCTCAATACCATCAGCAGAAGTACCTGTTAAACCAGCTGCTTTTTTCTTTTCAGCAAGAGATAAAGACCTAGCTATAGCTCTATTGTCATTTCTGTTTTCTTTTGCTACCAACGCCTTATATCCATCATTAGCAGTCTGACCTAACATAGCAACGTACTGATCCTCAACAAATTGCGAAAGCTCTTTAGTTCTTTCAGGGTTGTAGAGCAAGTCTTGATCTTGAATACCAAGACCACCAGGCATAATGTAGTCGTCTGTTGCCATTGATAAAACAGCATCTCTACCACCTTTTGATAACGCATTTCTAATCTGCATACGCACGACACCTTCTTTACCCTTGTCCATGGGTTGACCAGCGTTATACAGTGTGCTATTAAGATCGATAAGTGATTTGGCTGTTTCAAAGTCTTTAGTAGCGTACTTAGGTGCATCATCAAGTGTAGCACCTTCACCAAACATTAATCTACCAGATTCAGATATGCCTAAAGGTAATTGGTCTGTAGTTAGATTTGTCATGAACTCGACAGCTTCTGGTCTTGATCCCTCTGAAATAAAACCCTTATCGTAATCATTGATATAGTTGTACTTCATCTCTTTTAGCTTCTCAAAGTCTTGGTCAAGATTTTTGAAAGCCATAGTGATACGGTTCATGTTAGAAACAGCCTCAGCATAAAGAGGGCTAGATGCTCCTTCTCTCGATGCTATTTTAGCATTTTCAAAGAACTCATCTTTTAGACCAACAAGATACTTGTTTGTCGCGTCTCTCATACTAACCGGTACTTTATCAAGATCTACATTTGTAGGCATACTCTCGATAAACTGACCCATCGTAGCATCAGATGCCTGTTTTCTAGCAGCGTCTTGCTGGCTGGTGTCCATCATCTGAGCACCAGCTAAAACACCTTTAGCACCAGAATCACTGATATAACCCTGATAAACATTGCCTACATTAGGCATAGCTGTTGTATTATTTATCTGTTTAGCCATTTGGTTGTGGTTGTTCTGGCACTCCGAAGAATGCGTTAACTCCAGGTCCTCTACCACCAGTTCTCTTGAGATATTCATGTGTCTGGCCTATACCGGCTGAAGTAAGTTGACCAATTCCTTGGAAAGCTTGAGCTGTAGCAGCTTCTCTCTCAGCTCTAGCTTGACCAAACATTTGAGATGCCATGTTTAATTCCCCTACAGCTTGATTTCTTTGCATGTTTCTAGAAAGAACTTCACCTTGACGCTCCATTGATTGGTTTTGCATAGCGCCTTGAGCGGTTAAAGCTTGGTTTCTGGCTTCTTGATTACCTATACGAGCGCCGGCTTGAACAGCGTTTTGTGACTGTTGGTTTGCCATAGCTTGCGCCAATGAAGCAATACCGCTGCCACCAGCTGCACCGGAAAGTTGGTTCATAGTGTTAGCCATACCTTGTTGCTGCTGTGAAGCAATAAAGTCTGCCTCCTGTTGGTTAACAGTTAAATCCTCATATGCGTTTTCCATATTGAGGTATGGGTTTGTGGTATCCAGGTTTTGGTAGTTAGTCATTGTACGCTCAAAATCAGCCTTAGACGTGTCGTATCTTTCACGTCTAGCCTTTCTTCCGTACAGTGTCTGGCCTACACTTAGTAACCCGGCTGCCGCTAAATATGCTGGAAATGCCATAACTTATATTCTTAAATTATTATTACATGTAGTTAACTACTGACAAATATCTCTGAGTTAACTGCAAATAGTTCTTTATTGTTTCCTGTTGTTTGTGTCATCTCAACTAACGCGTAGTATCCAACTATACCTGATGTGTTAATTTGGCTATTCTTAACAAAGAACACAAAATCACCATCCTCTATGCTAGTACCACCATCGTCGTAAACTATACCTTCAGTGTTGTTAACGCTAACAAGCCATTGACCACCACTTTGGCTTACGTCTGTACAATTACCTATTTTGTACACATTGCCATTTGATTTTTGGTAAAAAACCAAATCATCGGCAGCCTCTTGTAAAGATACATTTATCTCGTTATTAAAGAAAAGTTCCATAGTTGGCGTTACTGCCCCAATAATGTCCACAGTATCTATACCTTGTACTGAGAATTCACTGGTATCTAGTGTACCTGTTTGAGTACTGTTGTTCCAAGAATCTACTCTACCCCTAATATAGTTGTAGTATATACCTTCTTTATTTTTCCATGTAACAACTTCACCGTCTTGCTGGTCTGTATCAACAGTCGCTGTCCAACCATCATCACCTTCGTATGATAATGTCTTAAAGTTCTTTATTCTAGAAGGCTCATCATTATGTATCAATATAACAGATGTGTTATACTGTGTACCATAGAAGTTAGATCGAGTAGTATTGGTATGAGAGTATAGATTACCGTTTTTGAATGTATAGTATATATTATTCAAAGAAGCCCCACACTCTGGCACAAAGCTCAATCTAGTTGACCAACCATCTACGTTTTCTTTAAACGCTAATGTCTCACCGTTTAACGTAACATTGTAAGATGATCCGTCTTCATCATACGAGCCGTGTATATGACCGTTATGTACATCTAGAGCGTCGGTAATGTAATCAGACATACCTTTACCAGATATTTCAGTGATACCGTCTCTAGACAGTCTTATAACAGCTCTACGAGCCTTATCTACAAAGTATGCTCTAAAACCAAAGCTAACAAAAGACTCTGGATTCTTAGATATACCATACTCACCAACATAAGGTGTTGTTTGTCCAAGCACCCTGTTAGTTGCCACAAGGTTTGGATTACCATCAGCGTTATACAAAGCGTCTTTGTTAGCTAGTACTCTAAATACCTTATCTTCACATAGTACGATGAGATCGGTATCTCTAGCATGTAGCTTCTGTATAGTCCCGTATATTGGGTTTAAATCTTTGGTAATAGACTCAGCTGTATTAAACTGGTTTAGGTTGTTTACACCTGAAGTAGAGTTGTATATGCCACTGTATATCATACCATGGCCTCTTCTCTCTTGAGAGTAAACCTCTTCGATGGTACTAGAAGCTTTAACACCTTTACCCATTGTCTTGGCGTTAAAGTCGTCTCTAATTCTATTAGATTCAACACCGTTGCCAAAAGAGTACACATTGAAGTAATCTAACACTTGCTCTGTTTGCAACTGAGCGATTGGTATTGCTTCTGTAGCTTCGAAGAATATATCTAGATCAATAGCCTCGTTTGGTTCAACTTCAAAAACAGTAGGGTTAGGAGAACTAAGTGTAATAGTGTTCTCATCAAAGACTATAGGTAATAACCTTTTTCTTTTAGATATCCTTACAGCGTCAGCTGTAAAGTCCCCATCAGTAAAAGGTGTAGTCATTTTTATGTTCCAGTAGTAACCTGTTTCATCGTCAGTGTCTCCAGAAGACAATGGTTGTCTGTCGTAACTACCTTTCGTAACAGTATCTACAATATATAGTGAGCTCCAAGAGTCATCAGTACTATTTTGGAACTGAATCACATCACCACTGCTAATAGCCGCATCGAATGCATTACCGTTAGTGCCAAAGTCTATATTATTACTGTCGTATGGTGCAAAGTAGAAACCAAACAAGTCAGAACCAATTGTTGGCTGACCATGTGAGTCGATGCTTGGTTGAGCGTTAGCATGTTCTTCCCAAGCAAACATATCTAGAGTAGCAGGTGGCGTGTCGGTAGCATCTGGATCATCAGACAGTGTGTTCTGTATATAAGGAACTCTCTTTAAACCGTCTTGCTCATAATCACTAGGGTCATTTGTAAAGTTGTATATAACACTTTCTTCAAATAGAACATCTCTGTTGATCTTAACAAAGAATCTTCCCTGGTATTCTTTTCTAGCTTCTTTTTCTTTTTTGTACACCTCTACAGTAAACCTATCAGAGCTAGAAAGACTTTGTATAAAACCAACATCAGTTAGTTTTTCTTTTGTTGTTATCTCGTAGCAATCATGTGAATCACCAGTATAGCCACCTCTTTCTATCTCGTAAAACTGGCTAGCATTGGTACCTTTTCTAAATCTTATGTAAGAATCGTAATCAAAAGAATCAAAGAACTCTGGATTTTCAGCTGATGTTGGTCCTTCAAACTTGAACGTCTTTAAGTTGTTAGCGACTGGAGTATCAGAACCTTTAACCACCTCTGAGCCTGTGTTGTAGACTCTTTTTATAGAAACAGCATCTGGTACTTCATTCTGTATATCTAAGATCTTGTATCTAGAAGGCGATATAACAGGTTCGTCTGAGTTGTGTTTTTTCTTAAGTGTAAGAAAGTCTCCTTCCTGTACTTTATTACGCTCAGCACTTGGCATAGACAACCAAACAGTACCGTCTGAATCATCAGCATAGTACCTATCAAGCACGATGTTGTAGTATTCGTTAGATATGTCCTTAACGTAGTATTTAAAATGTGTCGCCCAAGAAGGAGCGTCTTGACCAGACTCAGCTTTGATTCTATTAACCTTGCTTGATTTGTCTATGTCTACCTTTACAGTAGAGTAATCATTCGTGAATACAGGTGTTTCTCTACCATTAGTATCTAAGTAGACAATACCTACCTGGTAGTTTCTCAAAGATTTTACACTCGACTCAGGTGTTTTAACACTTGTTATAGAGCTTGACTGTAACCTAACCGTAATATCAGCTTCATCAGTAATGTTGTAACCCTGAACGTAGTTACCGTAAACAAGTCTATTACCTATAACCTCTTGAGATTTAGCTTTTAATGGAACGTTGTCGTAAGCCCTCAGTAACTGGTTAGATTCCACTAGGTTGCTAATCAGTTCTGACGTTATGGAGTAACTTGTTCTTGTAGTAGGTATAGATTCTACCTTGTACACATTGGGTGATGAAGAGTCTTTATATAAAATCTCTACGTACTCTACGTCGGATGGTGGTGTTTCAAACCCGCTTATGGTCAATTGCCTTAGGTTGTTTACCATGCCGGTATTATACGCGTTCATAGATATATACCTAAAATCACCGGGTACAAAAACAGCGTTAGTCCAAGGTGAAAAACCAGAGACTTCGCCATCAATGTATCTCCATCTGTAAGCAAACCTAGGGAAAGACAACTCAAACATTGGTCTTTCTTCTTCAAGGATACACTTCCATGTATACTCTATAGATTTTATATCAGACGATATAGACTGGATAGTACCAGTAACGAATCTCAATAAAGCACCGGTTATAGAAACAACTTCTATTCTAACCTGGTACTCATCCTCGTAATTATTATCGTTTATCTCGCTAGCTGTCAGTACGATGATATCACCAGCTTGCCAGTTGGGAGAATCACTTACGGTAAAAGAAATAGAGCTACCTACTTCTCTAGGTACTTTATTACCGTTATAAAGCTCTGTAAAGTCTTGTTGAGCGGTTACATAGTTCAAGCCAGAGCCAACACCAGATCTAGTAGTTGAAGAAGCCACATAGTGTGGCCTTTCGTTTGGTTTTTTCTTTATAACAGTAATATCTGAAGCTATAAAGTCTCTACCATATACAGTCGTGTGGTCTTGACCAGTTTGGTTTGTACCGGACTTAAATCTTGATATTAGTATTTTTCTAGGCTCATTAAGATCATCTGTCCACATGAGCATACCATCGAACACGTTTATGCCAGTGATTAAGTTGCCGATGCTAAAGTTTAATACACTGTTGTAATCCACTATAACAAAAGATACAACCTCGTTTGACTCATTGTACTCTAAAACAAAGTCACCTTCGTCTGCGGTTACAAACCAATATATCTTATTATTCTGTGTGTCTTTTACATTACCAATACAGGTAGCGTTTGTAAAGTTAAATGAAGACTTGGCTGTGTTACCAAGAACACTTTCTATAGCGCCAACATCAGACCCCTCTGAATCGCTTATTTTTACGTTTAAGGCATCTCTGTATTCACCATTTGGTACTAAGCGCTCATCGAGATCCTTGTTCATCTTACCCGATGTAAATACTCTCTTCAACTCTGGCATGCCTTAGTGTTTTATCTGCTTAGACTTACCTCTTAATGTTTGAGTTAACTCTTCTAGCTTGATGTTTGATAATCTAAGTTTAGCGTTTCTTGTAGCCGCAAACTTTTCTTTCTTAAATCTACCAATAATATACTCAGGTGTATTAGCTCTAGTAGATAAAATAGCATGAGCGATGTGCTTGTAAACTGCTTCTTCAACAAACTTATGTACTTTCATCTCAGAGTCTGTAGCAACTGAATCGCTTATGTATTTTATAGTGATTGTTTGACCAACCATCTCAGAACCAAAATGAACTTTACTTTTTATATCATCAATGTAAAAAGTACCGTTGATCTGAGCGTATTGTGGATCAATACCAAATCTGCTGCCGTATGTTGCATCAAATTCAGGTGCGTCATCTGTCGCCGTGTTGTCTGTAGTACCAGCTTTGTATTTAGTCCATGTATCTGAATCTGAAGCCAACACTAAATTACCACTACCATCAAACGTGTAGTCATAATTAGCCGCTTGTACAATAGCTGATGGATTAGATGTTTTATGTGCTGGGTAAAGTATTCTCTCTATACCAGAATCATCTAACCAAGTAAACTTAACATAGTTTACATAGTCGTGCGGGAGCGCCATCGTAAGTGACGGCGGTATTTCGATTTCATAAGACTTGTACGATCTGAGCGTGTCATAACTAAGTTCCTGCAAAGCCCTATGTGCGTGAAATGCCACATCAGTTCTCTTTATTTTAGATATTATCTTATCTTCACCGACATAAGCAATTATAAAGTTATTGATGAGATCGTCTACGCTTATAAACTGATACCCACCAAAGTCGGATCCGGTGTAATAATCTTCTTGTGTTCCTGTAAACAATCCCATTTATTATTGCTTTTCTTCTTGTGTATCTCTAACTTCTTCTTGTGTAGCTAACTGGTAAATACTGAGGTCTCTAATCTCAACACCACAGAGAGCGAGTATATTAATCACCACGTCAGTTTCTTCTGATGGGTGTAGTTCAAAATCAACAGAACCAGTAGCTTTATACTGCGCGTTACCTAAAACAGTATTGTAGTTCCATATAACTTTGGCTGGTTTCTTAATGTAGTTGATTGTAACAGTTTTACTATTGTCAAACTCATTGCTACCGTAAACCTTGAAACCACTAGTATCTTTAGTGTATATAGGTCTTGAATCTGATGGCTTAGCAATTGGTGACTGAGCTATATACAAGTATTCGTTCTTATTTACTCTCTCAACTTCTTTGTTAGAGTATATCAAAGTACCAACTCTGTATAGATCGCTAGGAACTTGAAAATAACCAGCACTATAGGATAGTGTACCTGTTTTTTCAAACTCGCTTATTTTTTCGTTTAGATTATCAAGCATGTCAGAGTACTCAGTATCGTTACCGTGTAGTCTTCCAAACTGATTTATATCATAAAAGTACTGCTCGAAAATATCAAGCTGTACTTGGTTGGCAAAAAGGTTGAACTCTTCTGGTGTCACATAACCTCTTTGTTCTTTATTGAGTATCGCCAGTACCCTTTGGTATACAGTATCTACGCTTATTGCCATTGTTTATCTTTTTGTTGAAGGGGTGACCTATTATATAAATCACCCCTCAACCATTTATTTCAACCTTTTTTCGATGTTTTGGTAAATTTCAATACCATCATCGGTTTTAAAGAAGGCTGCTAGTGCCGAATATGGGTTTTCATCAAACGGTACAGTCATAACTTTTCTACCGTTACTTGCCCAATTAAACGTACGTTGATCATCACCTAGTTTTAGTATTCCAGCTTCTACAGCTCTGATACCAAAGTTTCTGATCTGAACGTTTTCATCATTAGCTAATTCTATCAACAAACTAGGGTTTCTCTTAGCAAACACCATGATGTCGCGTTTAAGTTCCTTAGATGTCATCTCATTGACCTTAGAACCGTATTCTACTCTCAGTATCGCTTCAGCCATGTCTAAATCCATACCCGCTGCTAGGTTAAGAGCATTCAGCTCGTTCTCAATGTAGTCTAGCTCATCAACAGCTTCTTTGACAGCATCAAACTCTGAATATAGCGTACCTCTCAACGGGTGATACAACGATAGCAATTTCTGCAAAGCTTGATTTTGTCTTGGTACAAACAAAGTACCATCTCTAAAAATAATATGAGCCAAGGTAACTGGTCCTTCTTGTTCATCAGCGAACGGAGAAGGCATGTTTGTAGCATACCTTAGTTCTCTTTGATAACCTTTTTCTTCATCAAACCAAAGTAAAGGTCTCTTTTCAGTGTGACGTGATGGTAATGTCATCACAATCGGTTGCTTATTACCAGCTAGGTAATAAACACGGTCTTTCATCTCCCAGCTAATTGCTGGTTGTTTTGTTTTAGTTGCCATAATATGATATTATAAAAAAAGAGTAAGAATTACCCCCGTCCGAAGACGAGGGCAAAATCTTACAGTTATTACACTTCTTATGCAGTAGTGTCTTTGAACAATACGAAGTTGTTCGCGCCTTGAACACACAAACATCTTTCAGATAGCATGTGTACGTTCATTTCATCAATGTCGCTAGTGTAGTTACCACCAACAGAACCAGTGATCCAAGACTTCATGCGACGATCGTCAGCTTCAGAAGCGCGGTAACGAACGTGCAAGAATGGACGCTGGATGTTTTTACCCAAAGTTTGGTCGTATACAGTAGAAACACCTGCTGGAACCAAGATACCGTCGATGTCACCAGTCAACCCACGAGTTGCAGCGTCATTCAAGTATTTCCAGTCAGTTTTGTAGAAATCGTAAGAACCACGACGGAAACCAGAGAAGCCCAAGTTCAATGCCATGTCTTCGCTGTTTTCGAATACTCCGTAAGAAGTACCACCTGTTCCGTAGCTGTTAGCACGAGCCAACATGTTGTCCATAGCCAAAGAAGTACCACGATCTAAGAAAAGCATGTTTTCTTCGATAGCACCTTGCTTGTCAAGTTCTTGAAGAACGATATCAAACTCACCCAAACCAGTCAAACCAGTAGAGTTGTTGAAGTCGTGATCATTGAACTGAAGACCTCTGCTTTCAACAGCAGCGAACAAACCTTCAGTACCACGTACTGTAGCACCAGAAGCATCAGTGATACCAGCAGCAGCTGTAACTTTCTCTGCTTCAACCATGGTCATTTCCAAGTAGTCTTCGAAACGTAGACGAGTCTCGTGCTCAGACTTCAAGTACCATAAGTAACCAGAAGTACCCAATTCAGAAGTAACTTCAACCCAACCGATCTGAGCAGTGTCAGAACCGTTGATGTTGTACTTATCTTTCATGATGATTGGAGAGTTGCTGAACTTTTGGAAACCTGCATCGATTGATCCAGACATTCCAGCAGCACCTTTTCCAAACTCAGAACCAAATACAAACACTTTCAAGTCTGGGTTAGTACCAGCAGCAACGAAAGCAGCTGGCCAAGTGTTACTGTCGTATGGGTATGCTTCGATGCTGTTAGCAGTAACAGACTTAACAAAAGCACGTACAGTAGTAACACCAACAGCTACAATGATAGTTTGGTTAGGGCGAATAGCGTGACCAGTGATGTTGATAGTGTTGTCAGTAGCTGTGTTAACAGTAGCAATAACCGCGTCGTTGTAAGCAACGTGCAAACGGCCTTGTTCTGTCCATACAACTTCATCAGAAGCCATTGGCATTTCAGCACCAACCATTCTCAAGAAAGATGAGATAGATCTGTTACCGTAACGCTCTACTTCTTTTTCGTAAACTTCAGGCAAGAATTGTGAAGCGAAGTTAAAATCGTTGTCTGCAAGAGACAAGTAGTTCTTATCGAACAATGTTTTTGTTGGGGACGGGGTTAACCCTGCTGGGTATGCCCCCTGTGATGCAAAACTCATTTTTTAATGTGTTTAAGTTTATTTTCTAATTTTCACACGCAGTCTACCTGAATCATCCCCACTAATCGCTCTAACCTTAAAGCCGCCAACTTGTGTAGTCTGCTCGTGAGTACCTCTAGGACTCATATCAACATTCTTAGAACGTTGCGAACTTTCCTTCATCGCGTCAGCTTTACCTTGTTGGTAAAAGTGATTAGCCACAGCGTCTGCGTTCATCGCTGTGAACAAGGCTTTATGATAACCCTTAGCATCTCCAATAGTACTGTCATTACCCAAAAACTTTTTGGTAAAATTACTAATGTCGCTTTGAGTCTCTTTGACCTTACCAGCATCTTTGACGTTAAAACGGTATTTCTTTTCGCCTACTTGATATTCAAAACCTTTGAAATCTTGGCTAAAGACCTTTTCAGTCTTCTGTGTAAATACCGATGCTTGCCTTTGTGCTAGCTTGGATGATTCCTCATTTTCTTTTTGGTAACGATTGAAAAAATCAACCGCTTTTTGCTGGTCTGGCGTTAACCTACTACCAGCTTTAATTTCATCGTAGTACTTGCTCTTCATATTGTTCAAGTGCTCCTTGGCACGCTGAACTTCTTCTTTGTAGAGTAGTTTCTTACGTTTAATCTCTCTTTCGTCGTCTAACTCCTCGTCGTAAGAGTAGCTGTCTTCAATCAAGAAATTAATCTCATCGTTATCAAGGTGTGGTTTAGTCACCTTGTAATATTCTTGAACAAGTTGTTGTTCATCAAGCGAGTCAACATCTTTATTTAACCTAACGTAGTCTTCTAATGAACCACCAGTCTCGTTCATAAACTCAACTAGCTTTTCTACGTTTTCAGGTAAATTAATGTTTACCTTTTCTTCTACTGTCTCTGTAGGCTCTGGCTCTACATCAACATCTTCAGCTTTTGTTTCAGTAACCTCTTCGTCTGTTACTTCTTCGAGCACCCGTACTTCTTCAACGGGCTCTCCGTCATCTTGTACGGACTCATCTTCGCTGGACTCTTCCCGTACTTCGCTGGGCTCGTCGCTTGCTGAGTTATCGGCTGTGGGTTGCTCTGACACTGGCAATTCATTGTCGGGCATCCGCACCCCGGTTTCTTCGGCATTTTCGCTTGATACATTTTCCTCTTGTTTAAAATTCCTTAAATCAACTCGGATGACACCATCATCCTCGTGTTTTGCCTGGACTTTTTCCTCCTGGCTTACAGTGTTTTCTTCTTCCATGTTAAAATAAAATATTAAAAGATACTATTAGTTATATTACCTAGGTTCAAAATAACCTAATCCCATACCTCCAGTCAATGTATCGTTACCAGATGATTCAAAATCTTTAGGTGGTTTGTTATTCTGTCTTTGGTCTATTAATTCACTTTGTTGTGAAGCTTGGAGTTTAGTTCTCTCATCTTTCCTATCCTCCTTGTATTTTTCGTTTTCCTTCTGCTTGTCTAGGTCTATACCTCTTAACTGCATGTTGTACTCAAACTCTTTAGCCATCAACTCCTTCTTGATCTGAGCCTCTGTCTGTAGCTTCTGCATATCTAGTTGAGACTGCAGTTGAGCAAGTTGTGCTTTACCTTGGCTAATAACCTGTTGTTTCTGAGCTTCTGCTTGTGCAACGGCTTGCTGTGTCTGAGCGTTTGCTTGAGCTTGAGCCTGCATGTTCTGCTGAGCCATTTGCTGATCCATCTCTTGCTTCTTACGTCTACGAAGCTTTAGCAACTGGTTTGCTAGCTTAACATTCTTTATCTCTCTTACGTCAATAGCGTCTTCAAGGTTTATAGACTGTTGAGCAAGTGCTTGTTGTATATTGTTTTCAAGAAGTTGCTTTTCCTCTTCATCAGGTGCTAATTCTATGAATATACCAAAATCATGGATATGTAGGTCTGTAAGCTCATCTAGTATACCAACCTTATGTGCACCTATTTTGTTTATCAAAGCTTCACGCATTGGTGAAAACTCTAAAACATCTGATACCATCAAAGACAAGCCCTCTGCAAGCTCAGCTGTTAAGAACAAGCTAGACTGTAGTATGTGTCTTGTAGCAGTATTAGAATTTGCAGCAGCAAGTTTCTGAACACCTACAAGAGCATTTTTATCAGGCATAGAACCATCACGTGCTTCATTTAATCCAGTTACATCACGGATCATCTGTAGGTAATAGTTATATGTGCTTATCAACGCCTGTATCTTTTGCCCTCCAGCACCAGAAGTTACCTCTTGAATAGGAACTTTACCAGGGTTCATATCACCATCTGACGTGAATGAACGCCCTATGATACTACCCGTTTGGAAGAACATATTAAGTGCCTCCTGCGGATTATAGTTTGTGCCGTTACCAAGATCAATTTCAGCAAGACCATCAGCATCGATGTAGATACCATCTGGCACCATACGCGTTAACACTTGTTGTAATTTCAAGTGTGTAAGCTGAATCATATCAGCAAAACCAGTAATTCTTGAAACTAGAGACTCGATACGGCCTTGGTACATGCGTGGTGCGACCAAACTGTAGTTCATCTTGACCTTAGTATCATCACTCTTTGGACGCATCATATTCTTAGCCATATCCCATTTCAACAGAATGTCTGTACCTAGAATAAGAGCTCCTTCGTATAATACCTCTAGTGATCTTGATATCTTACCAAAGCTACCTTCAAGATCTACCGGTGGGTCAAACTGATCGTCTTTGATTATAATCTTACTAGCACCTGTTGCTGTTTCTTTAACCTTGTAAACCTCATTCATGTAGGTCTTGTAGTTAAAATACAACACCTGTACAGTGTTAGCATCGATAGTATGATTGTTTCTTGGTGAGTTACTGTAGTGACCTCTGTCGTAGATACTCTTCTTAAGTATCTCGTCTAGTTGATCGTCAGTGAGTTCTGGAAACTGTTTCTTTAATTCATTAACAGGTACGTTCTTTACCTCTCCAACGTAATATATATCATCAAAATATGGTGACTCAGAAAAAGAGTACACCATTGCTGATGGGTCAACGTATTCTACTTTAATACCTTCAGACGTATTAAATGTGTTTTTAACACATGCCATACCAAGAACAGTGAGATCATAATTAAGTCGTTTTCTTATGTTTTCGTACTTATTGTCCTCTAGTATTGTTCTTATAGCCTGCTCCTCAGCTATCTCTACACCTTGCTTGTATGTGAGCTGCATATGTAGCTCTAGCTCTTCCATACTGTCAGGTAATTGCTCTTTTGGGTTTTCGTATAAACTAACACCAAAAGCTTCTTCAGCAAAGTCAGATAATTCTCTGGTTTGCATATCCTTCAACACGGATTCCATGTACTGTGTTCTTTTCGATACACCGTATGGATCCTGTGCAAATGCTTTTATATCATAAGTTCTCTCAGATATACCGTTTACAACAATATCTACAAACTTTGGTATAATAGGTACTGGTTTCCAGTCTAAGTTTAGGTATGATAAATCACCGTTAATTGATAATTCATCTTTGTATTTCTGGATAGACTGCTCACCACGGGCATATTGTCTTCTGTTATGGAACGTTTCTTGGTTACTATGGAAACGATAAACGCCACCGTCCCTTTTAAACCATTCGTCCTCGATCGCTTTAGCAACCTTTAGCCCATATTCTGAGCTAACTTTTTCTAAATCACTAGCTACTTGGCTAGGAAAATAACTCTTTACAACTGACTCAGCCATAATTTTTTATTATCTGCGATGTAGAACCGCTGTTTTTATATCTTGCAATACCTAGATTTATAGCTCTAGTGCTTCTATCTGGTATTGGTTTATACAAATGCCTATTACAAGCCATAATCGCTAAACCAGAGCTAATAGAAGCATCATATTTTGTTCGCTTATTAATATCAAATCTACTCCAATCATTAAGCGTCCTATTAAGGTACATAGTACCGTATGTTCCGTCTTCAAGCTGGCCAACTTGTTTCTCGATGTATGTCTCGATAGCAGCGGCGTGTGCTTGCTTTATATCCTCACTCGTGTTTGGTATACCACCTATTTCTTTCTCTGTAATAGAAAGCTTGTTCCATACCTTATCTGGCCTGTTCATTGAAAAACCCCTGTAACCTCTTTGTTTTAAGAAGTATAATAACCTAGGTTTGTTATTCTCTGCTAACACAGGCATACCATAAAATACTAGAGCTTTTAGTATATCCTCAAAAAATATCTCAGCTGTTTGAGGTCTAGCTACATATTCAAGAAAAAAGTGGTTTGGAGGTGCGTTTTCCATCGAGAACTTGGTTAAACCATGTAGTGCACCATTTGAACCCTTACCATCAACTGTACCGCTAATATCGTAAGAGTCACATCCAAACGCACCAATATGTTCATTCCCAGGATACTTTACTCCATTTTTTATAATCACTCGATTTTGGAGTTGTTTATCTGGAACCCAAGAAATTATAAATCTTCCTTTAGGATCTGGTGAAAAAAACACCTTAGTATCTTTAACTCCATTTTCCCAATGGAAAGATCCACGAGTTATTAAACCATCTCTTGATATACCCTCGTTAAAGTCTATCTGATCATATATTCTAGCTAAGTTGAATATACTGTTCTTAGTTTCATCTCTAAAAGCGTGCTCTTCTGAACGAGGAAACTGTCTATAGAATTCATTTAAAGCGTCTTGATCACCCTTTAGTCCTTCGGCTTCGTTCTCCCAGTTCTCGATAACACCGATATCAATTGGCTCTCCGAATGGTCCTTCAACCTCTTGTTCGGGAGTGTCAAATACGGGATTACCATACTTGTCAATGAATCCCTCATAGTTCCACTCCATTGGTATGAACAAGCTGTACAGACCAGATCTTGTCTGCCCATTTTTGTTTCTTTGCGTGACGTCTGAGTCGTAATACAACTTCTTGAAGTTCTCGCCACCTTTATCTAGAGCGTTTGATGTAGAACCCATCATACATTTCCCGATAATCCTAGAACCTAATCTAAGACAAGTCTTTGTAACGCGCCAGTTATTGAGTATGTTATCTGGTCTTTCCCACTTACCACTTTCATCGTGCACAAGTAGTTTTAACTTCTCACCATCGTAAGAGTTATCACCAGTGTTTTTCCAGTCAATAGTAGTATCTAGACCTTCTAGTATCTCTTGATCTGTTTTCTTTATGTTCTTTCTAGTTAGTTTTGACGCTGGAACCCTATACGCTAATTCGGACTTAGGTCTGTCCATACCGTCTTGTATAGGTTTAAAAAAGAAAGGATAGTTTACAGATATAGGCACAACCTTATCGGTAAACATTTTCTTGGCATCAGCACCTGATTTAGATAGTATACCAAACCTAGCATCAGAAGAAATAGTAGCTTGGTTCACAGTCTCAGAACTAGACATAAATGAGAAACCACTACGTCTGTTCTTTAGGTAACACATACCGTAAGATCTCTTATCAGCTTTACAAGCCTCCCAGAATATGAAGAAAAGCCTATTAGCCTCACGAAAATCAGGGTGACCAACATCGATCTTTGTCCACTGAAGATACATGTAATGTGTACCGGTTATATATGTGGGTACACCGTTGTTTTTAAACCAGAAACCATTTTCCCTACGATTAAACTCTTCGTCGATGTATTCTTCCCATCGTTCTTTGAAATCATCGGGGTAATCTTTCCAGTCAAAAACACTCTTAATATTTTTTAACTCTTTTGGGTATTCAAATGGTTGCCATCTGTTTTCTTCAAACTCGTGAACATTTTTCTCTTTTGGCAATGCTATACACAAATTCTGTATCTCGTAAATATCACCTATCTCACCGGTTTTACTGATCACAATAAAGTCAAATTCTTTATTATAACCGTACTCCCATTTTTTAGCGCGATTATATCTCTTAATCGTGCTCTGCTTTATAGGCTCTACTTTTTTATACAGTGTTTGCTCGTACATTACTTAGATCTTCGTTCGGCAAAACCAGAGAAAGATTTTTTCTCTTCTTTTTCAACTGGTTTATTTTCTAGTATAGCCTCTTCCTCTGTTATTCTGTTGAGTATTTCTAAGGCATCTAGTATAGCCAGTTTCTTAGTAGCTGCAGCATTTTTTAGTCTGTCTGCGGAAACATCATCATCCGTATTAGTGATTATAGGTTCTTCAGCAACTTTTATAAGCTCCTGAATAGCCTTACGACCAGCTTGGATTATACTCTTTTTTGTTTCCTTTATGTCCATAATTTATGGTTATAGCTGCGGAGAGAACACGGTATAAACGTTCACCGTCTATAACAAACTCGTACTCACTCCGGGGTGTGAATCCTACCAAATCACCTTGCTGCAGACCCTGTGATTTGAGATCATCACCCAACATTTTAATCACACCAATATGTGGTTTTTCCTTATCAATAGACCACATGTCTTCTGACTCTATAGGTTTTACAAAACAAAAACCATCTAAAGCCATCCATTCATCATATCTCTTGTAAGCGAACACTTGGTCCGGCCTACATAGATATGTATCCTCATCAAAGAAGCTTCTACTGTTTTTCTCTTTTCCTTTAACGTCGTAGAATCTTCTAAAAACATTGTGATGTACTATGACATCATCTCCAGGTATAACACCACCACAGTCGCTCAGAGGAGCTCCTATGACCGTGCCTACCCTATTAACGTACCTATGATCTTGCAGATCGGTGTTAAGTATAAGTTCTTTTCCATCTAGATCCTTCTTATTACTAGTTCTGGATCCTTTTGGTTTAACAACAAAGTCAAAAACAGATCTCATTAATACTCTAAATTATACTCTACGGCTATACCCATGTTTTTGTTGAAATCTTTCCATGGTATAACTGCATTGTCTTTAGAAATATAGATACTAAATCTATCGTTCTCTTCTACGATGCTAACGATACTATGCCCTCCATAGACCTCTTGGCCTACGGAGTAGTGCATAGCTTCGTTTTTATAATCTCTACCGATGCTGATCTTTCTAATCAGCTTGTCCATTATTCTGCTAATTTAGCTTCTTGTACAGCTTCTTCGTATTCACCGGTTTCTAAGTTAACAGTGATTGAACCGTATTCTTTTTCTAGTTTTTCCTGCTCTAGTTTCAAAGCCGCCTCTAGTTCCATTACTTGAGATACTAACTGAGACTTTTGATACTCTAGATCACCTAGTGTAGTTTTAGCACGGTTGAAATTAGCAATTGCTTCGCGTACTGCTTGCAATTCTTCTTCTTTGATTTTTTTAGCTTTTGCCATGGTAAATTATTTTATTATATATCCTATCAAATATAATACAATTATAGATTATAATGTATTTATATCGTTTAAACTCCGTACATGTCGTCCCACGCGCTTAAATTATCTATAACATATTGTCGGCACTCTTCAGCATTAGCGTATTCAGTTATACAGTCTAGCCCCCCAGTCGTACACTCTACTATCCATTTGTCTGTAGCAATATTGCTATAAGGCTCTTGAAATAAAACTTCTGCCTCCACCGCATCTTTCTGCTCAGTGGTCATCAAATAGTATGTGTTCATATTAGTAAGCTGTAAATGTTCCACCACTATTTGTTAAGCTAGGGAATGTACCGCTAGTATTCGTGGTGTTGTTTTCTAATCTATACTCAGCCAATAAATTGGTGGTTACGCCAGCATCAGAACATGTCATTGGAGTACCACTGTTATACAGAGCTGTTACTTCTGATTGTGTTAAAGTCTTGTTATACACACTTACTTGGTCTATACCACCTTTGAATACACTAGCATTGTTAGGTGAACTATTAACAGCATCCCCAATAGCTACGCTTCGTATATTAAAAGTTGTTAGGCTCCGAGAATTAAACTGAATGCTTTCTGGTAATTTTGTTCCATTCCAGTATAGATTCATACCAGAAGAAGTCGTGTCTGAATTATCACGTGTGAATACTAAGTGTACAAATCCTTCACTATTTACATTGCCTCTGTTTGTAGAATACCATCCGTTACTATTTACCCCCGTAATAGA
>Ga0208644_1000244_pt1 | contig 40937 bp, 62 predicted proteins | sample VirMetDEL_Nov_18_FD_184517 | JGI IMG/M metagenome (GOLD analysis project Ga0208644, IMG submission 184517) | Aqueous microbial communities from the Delaware River and Bay under freshwater to marine salinity gradient to study organic matter... | ecosystem: Environmental > Aquatic > Marine >...
TCATTGCTGTAGTTGCGATGGTAGCAACGGACAGCGCGCCATCGACTGCGAGGCTGCACTGGCAGCGAAGGTGGCGCGTTGGAGTGGCGAATACGATACGGCTGTAGCGCAGCCAGACTACAAAACGAGAGCAGTGCGTGAGGCAGAAGCAGAGGCAGCACGCGCAGCACTGCTTGGTGGCTAACAGCACGCTGTGAGCGAGGTGATGCCGCAGGGCAGCAGCTTACGCCGATCTCAAGGCGCAGGCGGCTGTCAGCAACGCAGTAGACGCATAGGAGCGTAATGGACTTGACAGGAAGAGAGGACAGACACCTTGCATGAATTTGGATATAATAGCAACGGTTGGACTAGCGATATTAACCGTCCTGCTTTCTGTCATTGCCTATGCGCTAAAGAGGGGTGTAGATGCAATAGACAGGCAGTTAGCTGAACATGACCACAGGCTGGATCTATTGGAGCAAGCATCGGCTCGTTTGGATGAGCGTCATAACGCAGTGACGGCTGTGATTGATGCGCGGTTAGAGGCAGTGGAAAAGTTGTTGGATAAGATTTTTGACAAGTTGGATGAGAACGATAGGAACTTAGCTATCCTATGGAAGACCTCCAAAAACTGTAAATACAATGAAGGAGATTGATAAGGTGCCAGATTTAAAAACAACGGTACAGCAGGAGATGGATAAACGCGCAGCGATGATATTGTCAGCAGATCCGCAATGGAATAGGCTGCGCGGTATGTTGGATATCTTAGAGAACAAAGTGCATCTGAAAGAAGATGTGCAAGAGCAAGAAGAGCACGATAGTGAGTGAAGTGCATGTGCTGGTACTACTGGTAGTCTTAATTACAGAAGCCGCTAAGGTCAGGGAGCATCTGTGGGCAGGGGTCACGCATCTGCATTGGGCTAAACGGCCCATGGTGCGTTCCCTGCCTGCATCGGATGCCTTCCATTTTGCTAGTGCCCTATCGCACTACCCCATAATAATTGCGTTACTGTGGGTAACGGATATGCCATGGTGGGCTTGGCTCATCGCGGCGGTAGCATCGCAGGGGATCTGGTATCAAGCCAAACGCTCGGAAGGCCGCAACTGGCCCAATAAAGCAGAGCAGTTGTGGCATTGGATTAATAACTCTAGGACATAAGGAAAGCATCATGTTTAGCGCATTTCATAAAGGGATAAAGATAGTTCAATCTGTGAAAAAGGCTAAGTCTATTGTTAAGGATCTACCCCAGGCGAAGGCGGCTGGAGAGAACCTCTACGGGCAGGTATCGCTGGCAGTCGAGGATCGAAAACTTACAGACCAAGAGATTGAGCAGGTGGGCGAAGCATTTAAGGTGTTTATGCGCGAGGGGCGCGATGTGGTGCAAGCGTTTTGGCCCGTAGTGGATTGGGCGTGGAAAAAGATCAGATAATTGTGGATGACGATAAGGATGTCTGGAAAGACATTGGTAAAGTCGAGGGAGTGCTGGATTCGTTCCGCAATCAACTGCGCGATCTATGGAAGAAGTTAGATGAGCGCGAGGAGATTGATGCGGTACAAAACAGGCGCTTAGATGAGTTGGAGGAGGCGGGTAAAGCCGTAAGCGCGCCATCAGGCTCTAAGTGGGCTTTAGAGCGTAGCGACTATCCCAAGGTGGCATTGGCGACCCTGTTTATTATTGGGGGCTTAGGTAGCGTCATTGGCTGGTGGACTTGGTTAGAGTTCCGCTCATGGCTGGTGGACGCTTGGAGGACACTGGGCAGTATGATTGGGTTCAGTGGAGGTACTACCTAGTGATTAACTTAACACCTGAACAGATGTCATTAATACAGTTGACGATGACCTTGATTGTTGGCATCGTGGGGTATGCCATCAAGTCCACCCTACAGTCTATTAATCACCAAATAGAGTCACATGAGCACTCCATACACGCACAGTCCAACCGATTAGATGCCATTGACATTGATGTAGCACGCATCACCGAGCGCCAGTCCCATGTACAAGCACTGATAGCGGAAAAGATTGATCGGCTACACGACAAGGTGGATCGCCAGCAGGAGATGATGTCCACCTATATAGCCGAGCAAAGGAAGGCACCAAGGTAGGTTTCTTCACCGTTTCTTTTTTATCTCTTCTCGCCACTGCTCTATCCCCGCCCAACATAGGCACGCTAAGAAAAATAGCCCTAACGTCAACCCTATATCAATTATCCATTTCATCGCTTATCTCTTTTCTTATATCAGTTAATGCACGATAGTGCGCTGATGGGGATGCACTGAGGGAACATATTGCCTGACTCTATCTGGTCTATCGCTTCGGTGATGGAGGGCTGTTCCCAGGGCTTTACCCACAGTCTATGCGCCTGTAGCTGCGCGATCTGTAGGTCTTTGGCGTGCCGCTCTTCCATCTGCGCTATCTTCTCATGCAGGCGCTGGTTTACAGCGCGTAGCGCCTCTATCTGCTCATCAAAGGTCTTTTCATCCATGGCGCATCCTCCTCTTGGTATGTATAGCCTGTGGCGTCAAGCTGCGTAGCCATTGGCTATATTGTATGTGCGACATAATCTTCCACCCTTGCTGCGCGGATAAGTTGTAAAGGTGGAAGACGGTGAGGTCTTGGTAGTAAGCGACAATGTAAGCATCGCAGTTGAGTTGATCGGCGCAATGTACGATGAATCGCCCTTGCCCTTGTGCGTAGTAGCGTTTGAGGATCGCCTGTAGATACGCGCCAGAGCAGTCGTTGTCATCAATGCGGGTTAGTTCAAGGACCGCTACGGGGATGATCCTATTGTGCTCTACCCTCCACTCTACATGGTCTATGTCGTTGGTGTAGGGCGTAGACTCCTGCTGCCTACGCCACGCCCTATAGTCGTGAGTGCGGTCCTCCCTATCGGATCGCTGGTGCATCTTTGCACCGTGCGCGTAGCGCTTCTCGCCCACTTCGCTCAATGCCACACCCTATTGCGCTGATCCACCTCCCACGCCCCTATCTCACGTGACTTGACGGCGCTCACGCGCTCCTGCGCTGTGCTCTTCCCCTTCTTTGCAAAACGCGCTTTTCTCTGTCTGTTCTCTACAAACTGACGCGCATCGGCGTCGAGTTGCTGCTGAACCGTGCGGGATATAAACATGATCGGTTCCATCTCTTGATTGGTCCAATACACGACTCCATACCCTGCGCGTAGGTCTTTCTCAAACGAATGAGCAAAGGCGCTTGGGCAGGGGCATCCCATATCCGCTAGGCGCGCCTTCAAGTCTGCCATGTTATGTACCGCTTGCATTTGCATCGTGTGCTCTCTTTTTCCAATAGTCGCGTTCTGTCTCAGCTACACGCAGATCGTGTTCAATCTCTTGCAGCGTGGACAATAACGTGTGGCAATTATTACTTAGCTGCATAATAACGGCTGCCTGAGCGGTGATGTGGCGCTGTAGGGCATCCTTGACGCGATGGTCTTCATTCATCGCATCACCCTAACACTCGCGCTCCTGCGTCCACTCTAAAATCTCCTGAACCATAGCTATTCGTTTCCCAATGAAGGACATAACAGGCACCGCCATCGAGTTGCCGATAGCCTTGTAACTTGATCTGTATTTTCATAGTGTCTGGCCCCACTTCGCCTGCGTGATTTCCGGAAAATTCTTATAAATGAACTCTTTGAGTGTGGAACCGTTCAAATTGAGATATTTCTTTAATATTCTCAGCTTATTTGCAGTATCTTGCCACATGTGCTCTTTGGCGAGTTGTTTGGCTAGCGCTTTTCCTTTGTCCGTCGCCTTATACCCGATACCACGCTTTTCGGGTACTGGCTGCACAAGCCCCTTTCCGATCAACCTACCTAGGATAGCGTAGTAAGACGGGTCCCAAGGATCATATTTGTACCTCACCATCTGATTTTCTATATTGGTTGCGCTAGAGTCATCAACGTCTATAGATATCTCTGCTTCTCGTATCTCCAGGGCACGCTGAAAGTATGTGGGATATCGGAGAAAGAAGTCCAGTTTAGCCAGTTTGGTTCTCCCTTCAAGGCTTTGTTGCCCGCGGCTGAATATATCGATGAGAAGAAGCACACGTGCTTCCCCTTCAACAGTTGGTTGGAATAGTTCAATCCTCATTGCTAATTCCCCAACTAAATCTACATCTATCCGATAGCCCACATGCCTCACCTAAGAGGAGCATTGGATCACGATCTAACAGGCCATCGATGTCTATAGTAGAAGCATGACTTGAGAACTGTGATAGAAGGTCATTCCATATTTTAATCGCTGGTCTGCCCATTTAAGTTGGGTACGTGTGGGTAGTGATGTTGCAATACGGCAGCAGGGAACTTCTCGATTTCACTGAAGAACGCTGGCTCCCATCCAAGAGGCTCCCATGCAAGCGATGCGGCTTCTACGCCGCTACAAACAGATCCGTATCTCATAACACTCGCGCCCCTGCTGCCTTAGCCAGCTTAGTGTAGGGTTCGCCCTCGACCACCTGCACTTCTATTCCGTAATTGGCTTCCAGGATTTTACATCTCAACCTGAACGCTGTCCATCCTTTACCGCCTGCTACCCTCTTTGTACGTCCATTGCGGAGGAACTTAGTCTTAGGCACCTGGCCCTTGATGTCCACCACACACACTTTCTCTAATGACTTACAGTAATATTTAAAATCGGCGGTGTATCTGCCTATCTTAATTTTAGCTACGCCCTCATCTATTGTTGATGCAGCATATAGGTCCCAAGATGGCTGTAGCTCTATATCCCTGATGTCCCCTTTTCGCTCACGGTCTAGTAGCTCTACGTAATATCCCGCTTCGGCAAGAGAGTCAAACTCCTTGTTCAACAACACGCATTTTAAAGACATTGGTGCGCCTCATCGTGTACCGTTACGCCAAACACGCCTTTATGTAACGCATCACGCGCAATCTGTATGTGGTTGCATGGTGTATTATCGCACACACAGTCCCAAGCGGGGGCGCTTTGCCCTTTAGGGTCTACCCTGCACGTTACCCTGTATCGCGTCGAGTCAGTATCTGAGATGATGAATTCAATCATAAACGTTATCCACGTTGTAGGCAGGAGGAAGAGGGGTCACGGCGCAGCCACCCTGATGGCTGTAATCGCTATCCCTCTTCCTCTTTTCGGTGCGTTACAGGCTCCCCCTGTTTGCAGTCGATCTGCTTAACTACGCACACACCTATCCTAATAATTCCCGCGTATGGGTTATCACCCCATCCGCTAATTTTTTATCACGCGATAGAAAATGCGATAGCACATCAACTAAAATCTCGTAGTCCATATGCAGCACTTCAGAAACGGCGCAACTCGTTTCATTGGGATTTACACCTAGCAGTATCCACTGCTCCGAATTATGCATGGCCTCTAGAGTTGCGTTACGCATGGATATTTTAGTCTTTGCGTCCATGCTAGAAGGGTAGCGAATCTAAGTCATCAGCGGGGTTAGTAGGGATCGCGTAAGGCGTAGGATCTACTTCAGGAGCCTTCACGTTCTTTTGCTGGCATCCTATGAAGAGGCTTATCGCTGACGCTTGACGCTCGGTGGGGCCGTAGGTATCGGGAGCGATGTTCTCCACGCTCCTCATGCAAGCCGATAGAAGCTCCACCATCGCCCCGAAGTCTCCAGAGGAGCGGGTATTACCTGTGGGGGCCGAATGCCCCTGAGAGGGCAGTGGGGGGGCCACAGCGCCCTGACCGCTTGTGGTGACGCGCCACACGTTCTTCCTGCGCGTCTCCCCGCTAGCCGTCTGGAAGGACTCCTGAGTTTTGAGGATGGTGACCGTTGCGCCAGGGGCATAGGCTTGAAGCTCTGCGTGCAGCGGGGGGTCCGCATACACCAACCCTTGATCTGTCCCATACATATACTGTAGTCCAAACTGTCCCTGCACCTCCTCGCCAAACGGAGAGTTGTTGGCAGGAAACGATACCACCTGCGGTACGTTCTGGACAAACTTAATGATGGCCATGATACTCCTCCTCAATTTGATATAACGTATATTGTGGACCGCCCATAGACGCGCCTATCGCACGTTGGCACTCTATGCGCTGTGCCGTCTCTGTTGACCAAGAGCGCCATTGAGCGGCTGTGGGTTTATCTGCATACGTGTAGCCCTGCACTGTGCAGCAGGCCTGTCCGTTGATTGTTTTGGTGGTTAGGTAGCTATCGTAGGATAACATTATACCATCTCCTCTAATCTGCGAATAGCGCCCAACAGGGCCTTTTCTGCGGCGGGCGTTAACGATGCGCGTTTGTCTGTTAGATACGCACGTAGAGTCTGGAGTTGTGCATTGCGTTTTGCCAACTCAGACTGTATATTAATACTACGATTTGCAGGGCGCTCCATGATGCTCCTCCCTCGTTTGTATGTAGTAATGTAATACAGTGACCCTATGCTGTCAAGGAGAAAAAATGCGATTAGACAAAAAGAAAATAAAAATGCGAATGCTCGAACTGGATTTGAACTCAGATCGTGCGTTAGCTGAGTTGTTGGGAAAACAGACGTTTGTAGTCAATCGTTGGCTAAACGGCGTGCATTTGCCGCGCACTTCCGATATGCGTGCATTGTTAGCGGCGCTGCAATTAACTGATAAAACGGAGATTTTGACCGATGATTAAAACGTTTACGAAATTGTCGTGGCCTACAGATCGCTGGCCAAATTTTAGCTTTAAAGAAATGGCCTGTAGGGAGACAGGGCAATGTATGCTGGATGAGAAACTCATGGATGCGCTGCAAGCGTTGCGCGCACAGTGTGGGTTTTCGTTGACCGTCACTAGTGGGTATAGGTCGCCCGATCATAGCGTAGAGCGCTCTAAAACGAGGCGAGGCGCACACACCTACGGTGTGGCGGTAGATATACAGGTGTCAGGTGAGCGAGCTTATCGCGTAGTGCGCGAGGCGCTTGCTTTGGGCTTTAGCGGTGTTGGCATAAAACAGTCGGGTGAGTATGAGCAACGATTTATACACCTAGACCGCATGAGTAGAACCGTTGCTGATGATTTCCCACGCCCTATGCTCTGGTCATACAGTTAGGCCGCTGTTGTGGAGTTCGCACAAATTCCCTACACCTAAATGAGATAAAAACATGAATCAAACACAAACGTTGCAGAGGATAGATCGATCTAATGTGCTGGACCTACCTGTAGAGTGTGTCTCCGATATTGCCCTGCGCCTACCCAATGGATTGTCCTACACGGCATGGGCGGGTGTCGGGGCTAGGGTCCATAAAATCCAAAATGCTACGCCGTGGTGGTTGGGCGATTGGATACTATCGGGAGAGGCAAACCATCCACAGACCTATGCCCAAGCTATTGAAGAGCGCAGCGCAGAGACGCTGAGGCAAGCGGCATGGGTATGTAGTCGTATTGAACCTGCGCGGCGGCGGGTAGAGCTATCCTTTTCCCATCATCGGGTAGTAGCAAAGCTAGGTGTCGCGGATCAGGATCGGTGGCTCAAATGGGCAGTGGAGAATAACGCCAGCAAACGCGAATTAGAGGCGCAGGTTAATGCAGAGCGGGTAGCGGATGGCATCGAAGAGCCAAAACCTGAGCGGATCAAGCTCGACAAGGATGCCATTAAGGATTTCTCTATCTCTGCCATCGGTCAGCCATGGACTACAGAGCAGCACAATGCTTTGATGGCGTACTTGAACGTCAACCATTGCATAGAGCGTATAGGAGACTAGGCCATGCCAGAGATTATTATTACCCATCCCCCTACTAAAGAGTACGCTAGAGGGTGGGATAGAGTGTTTGGTAATAAGGGGAAAGATAAGGGAGAGGAGGTGGAGGCCGATGCTAGCGAGGAGTCTAGTGCTGGAGAGGATACGCGATAGAAGCCCCTCAGAGCCTCTCTCAGGCGATATCGTGGAGGTGGTGCTGATAGCACCCGTTGAAGCCTTTCGGATGCGAGAGGGGGCGTACAGGACGATATACAGGGCCTGGTGCATCGATGGAGGGCGTCTGGTATCCGTAGAGGCAGAGGATATCACCGAATTGCTAGAGGAGGGCGTGTATCAACTGCGCTCTAGCGTTGTACAGCGCTGTTTACGATTTTTTAATGAGCGCTATAAGCGCTTTGTACGCTTGATACGCTCTTGACCCCTCACTGAGTTTAGATTCTGAGCGCAAATACCCTAGATCGCTAGCCTGTTTTTTCAAACTCGCTAGTGGATCTAGGGTATTTGACGATTCCCTCACTTGAGATGAGTTCCTCGCTTAATAGTATACTCAGGTTAGTAGGTGGCTAGCCAGTTGCCCTCCCGTGATCATTCCCTAGCCTTCTATCTCCTACCTTCGCCTTTTCTACAGGGCGGTAGTCTCTCCGACATCATCTGGATAAATCTAATTGATCCGTTATAGTAGAATCCCCTGTAAGGTGATGTATAGCCCGTTGAGCCGCGTGTTCCCTCCTTACAAGACTGCACCCCTGACGATAGGATGCCCCGACAAGCTCTCACTTTAGCTTGTGCCTCGCTGCCAGCATTCAGAGCCTGTTATCCCCCAGGCCACCACGGGGCGCTGTTCTAGTGCGTTTATATGCTGGTGTGCTGCTGTAACGACAAAATGGCCAGCCTTTTATTTAGAGCTAGCCCTTATTTATTTCATGGTGGTAGAAGCAGCGCAAGTGATTAAGTCTATATATTAGCGCTTGCCGTGCTGATTCCATTATCTTCTCTGGTGTTGGGTTGTCCATAATTACAACGGTTCCCATTTCAAACCCATTGTCTAGCTTTACTAGCACCGCACAAGACTTGTTAGACAATGGATGCATAGACCATTCAGCTTCCTCTAATTGCTGTTTTGTGCTTATCATCGGGACACCCTAATAAAAAAGCCTTCTGCGGTGGTAGCCATTAAAAGGGCCGCAGAAGGCTTGGTGCTAATTCGGTGCGCGTTATCTCTTGGCTACCCTACCTTAAGACGCGCTAAATTCTCTGTAAATATACTTCCCCCGCTTTGCTATGTCAAGGGGAAAAATGGTGCATAATTTTAAGGCAAAAAGCAAAAGTAAAATGTGCACCGCTATGTCTTTAATAAACATATACATACACAAGCAGCTGGATAAAAGAGCAATAAAAAAAGAGGGGGCGCGCTAGTATTTCCAGCGTCACCCCCTCACCTAGGAGGATACCTGATGAGAGGCATCGCCCTTAATGTGTGTTATTTATTGCGCGATGTCAAGCGCTTTGTCGTGCCGTTTTAGGTAGGGACTGGCTTCAATCTCTTTTTCCAGATCCCCTATGCCTACATCATTCAATCTACGCACGAGATGCAGCGCAGCGCCAAGGGCTTTCGAGCACGGCACAGCGCCCGTCTCTACTCGTCCAATGCGGCTTTGTGGGACGCCTACAATCTCCGCTAGCGTGTATTGACTATACTGGCAGAGGATACGCAGGGCTTTAATGTGGGACGGTTGCCATTGCATTCTATCCCTCGCTTTCTGCTCTATCTATCGCTTTATCAATTAGCTGTATGTCATGGTCTATCATGTTGTTAATAGCTTTGTCTATAGCTCCCCATTCTGCCTCTAAGCACGTTAATTGAGCGCTGTTCCCGTAGTTCATAGCGGCGTAAGCGCTTTCTTTCTTTTTATCAAGGATATTCTCTAGGTCATTTTCTCTTATCCTAGTAAGATAGGCGCGCAATATGGTATAGTGGTTTCTTTTTGGCTGGTAGTCTTTTCCCATGATTTTTATTGCCTTTCCCCCCTATGTGTTTATCTCTCTGCTTCTCTCTATCACAGCTTTGGCGATTTTCTCGACTTCCCCTATTTCAAGTTTCCCCGTCATGTAGTAGTGTTGGGCCGCCTGGATGCACGCCTCTAGCTCGTTTTCATTTGTTACCCGTGTAACGGCTGCAATCGCCTTATTTACTAAATCGATATTTCCCATACTGTAATTTCCCCTTGCTAGCGCACAGCGCGCTGCGCGCTTTCATATTAATCCCAATCGTTAGGGTTACGATATTTGTCAAATGCGAGTACAGCGAATAGCAATAAAACTAGAATTATGTCCATTTTTTATTCTTCCGTTTCTAGTTCGTCTATACGCTCTAATACATAGTCAAGCGCTTCAATTAGTACTTCTACTCTTCTGCTTTTGGGATCGATCGCCATTAATTCGTCTAGTTTGTCGTATATTGTGCTTTCATTTAGCATTTTAATGCGCCCCTAAATAGTTAAAAGCGCTCTAGCCTATAACAGCACTAGAGCGCTTAAAAGTGAGTTTAAAACTACTTGGTAAAGCTCCATTTTTCAGTGCGTACTACGAATCCAGAAGTATCGGCAATAGCTTTGCCTTTGGCGCGTAGCCCAAGCACTAGCCCTTGCTTGGCGTGTTCAAAGGTTAGGTCGTGTATGTCTGCATCTACTACCTTTTGGCCTAAGAAACTAGTCGGCAATTGCTCGCCCTTTTTAGTGTCAAATACTACACTAATAGGACGGCCACTATTTAGCCAGTTTTGTGCTTCTAGCTGGTTTTCTTGTGTCTCTGCGCGTGAATACGTCAAGTGGTAGTTTTGGGGTAAATTGGACCTATACTTGGCGCTGTGCTTTGTATAGTCGTAAAACTGAATAAAGGGAAAATCGCTAAAAATGGTGGGGTCTAAGCGCTCAAAAGCTAAGTCTGAGAGCGTGTTGAGGCGAACTACGGGCTGTAGACCTAAGCGCTCACTATAGCGCGCATGGAGCGCTATCTCGTCTTTTAGATCTTCTATGAACTCTTTGCGCGCGTGTAAGAAATACTCAGAGCGCATACGCCGCGCTTCAATACGCGAGTTTGTCCATGCGCCTTTTTTAAAGATGCCACCTTGCCCAGACAAATTTAGACAAATGTCTGCACAAGCGGTAGCGGCGCTACAAAACTGCGCGCCGCTTAGATTGTAAGGCAAAAGCATTAGGCCCGCGCTCAGATATCCAAACTCGCTACACTTTTGCAGTTTGGGGTTACTACGTGATAAAAGTTTCATATTGATAAGCTCCCAGGTTTGTGAAAGTTAAAATTTTACATGCCCCAATCTACAATATGCCTTAGCGCTCTAAAAGCGCGGCGCACTTTTCCGCTACACTCGCAAGCAACAAGTACGCGCATCGTTATGCCTTTTCCTTTGTGGTATTATCGTATACATGGGATTAGCTCCGTAGGTTAAGTACTGCGGGTATATTAATAATACGATACTCATGGGTATAAGTCAAGGGGGGTTTTTTAGCGGGGAGTAAATAAATTGTGCTATGGGTATATAGCATGCATGCAGACTGTAGGTGTGCGTAATAGTAGCGTGTAAGGCGTAAGGCGCGGTGTACAGCACAGCCCACAGCGCACACGCACAGCACAGCCCACAGCGCGGCGCGGCGCGGCGCGGCGCAAGTGTAGTGATAACAGCATGTTGTGCGCTGTGGCCATGCGGCGCTGGCCCGCTTTAACAGCTTAACAAGGCGAGATGTAGCCCCCCTCCCCTCGCCCCCACGGGCCACGGGGGCTTTCGTCAGAAAGCGTAGAAGTAGGGACCCACTTTCATACGCGGCGACTAATCTGCTACACTCCCTTTCACACACAGCGACTAAGTTACTACACTATCCCCCTCTACGGCGCATATAGCACTTGCACCTTTTACAGATACAGCATATCTTAGCGGTGGGCGCTTTACAGATACAGCAATGGGTGTCTCAAAATACGGGGTTAGTAATTTTAGTGATAGCAATGCGTTTACAGATACAGCAATTGGGGCGATATGGAACCTAAAGATAACAAATTTCATAAGGGAGCATCTGACGGCAGACATTACTGGCTTACGCCCCCAGAGTTAATGCAAGCACTTCAAGATCGTTTTGATTTTGATTTTGATGCCTGTCCTTATCCCAAGCCAAATGATTTCGATGGTTTGACATCTGAGTGGGGCAATAGCACTTATGTCAATCCACCTTTTGGTAGTATAATGCATCAGGGCCGTAAAAAAGGCCCTACGGCATGGGCGCGTAAAGCCATTGAAGAGAGTGGTAGGGGTAAGAGAGTTGTCATGGTTTACCCCATTGATAAATGGGTCTTAATGCTGTTGGCAGCAGGAGCGCAGGTTGAAAACCTTGGTGATGTTAAATGGTGTGCTATTGAAGATGGGAAACAGGGGAAAGGAACAGGTCGCCATATAGCGGCCTTTATACTTTAGATAAATATGAAGTGTCCAACGTGCGGTGGGGATACGCGGGTAAAGAGCAAGCATGGGGATAAGCGCTACCGCCGCTGTGTCTCATGTAATGAGTCTATCGTTACGGTGGAGACTGTCCCTGTGGAGGAGAAAAAGACGGAAGGGTGGTGGGAGTTGAGCGAGGTGCTACAGCGGTTAGTGCGAGAGGAGATAGGGCGTGAGTGAGGAGATTGTCGTGGTGAGTGGGTTAGGGCGCTGTGGCTCTTCGGCTATGATGCAGATGCTGGAAGCAGGCGGTATGCCCTTATATACCCATACTCCTGTCTTCTACGAGAGCAAGAGGGTCTTGGGCCTACCTGAAAAGTCGAGCTTCTTGGAGCAAGCCAAGGGCAAGGCATTGAAGATATTAGACCCACAGATCTATCAACCCTCTCCCAAATACGCGTACCGCTTTATCTGGATGGACAGGAACATACAGCAGCAGGTCAAGTCACAGCGTAAGTTCTTGATACACAGGCTCAAGCGCGATGTGCCTTACCTCAAGGGATGGGAGGGTAGCCTATCTGCCGATAGGACCTACGCCCTCTCCGTGCTATCGTCGTTAGGTCCTGTGCTGATCGTGTCCTTTGAGGCCCTTATTGGTGATCCCTTACGAGTCGCCTACGATGTGGGGCAGTATCTATTAGGTATAGTGGACTTCGATACCCACGCCGCCTCCTCTGTGATACGTGCCAGGGAGTCGGACTGCTTACAGCATATGGAGGAGATCAATGAAGATAAGGGGGGCAAATAAGATGGAACCTGTTGAGGTGAGGTGGATAGGCTATATGGCAAATAATGGCTATAGAGAGCACCACTGTAAAGATGGTCCAATATATTTGTATGGTTGGGGCGCAGAGATTGACCTAGTTGATACTATTATCGCCATCCCTTATCACAACATACTGATCTATGCACGAAGCAAAGAGGATTAGTCTCAAGGAGATGGCGCGCTTGACGGGGCGCTCGGAGTGGTGGGTCAAGGATAAGGTGCTCAAGGGCATCATCACGCCAGAGCGTGACACGCACGCCACACGCGGTGCGCCCTACATCTATACTGAGGTGGACTTAAATCGACTATTAGAGTGGAAGGAGCTACACGGTGCTGAACGGTAGAGCCACGGTGCAGGTGAAGTCTTTTGATGCGATTGAGTTAAATGCTTGGTATGGTGTTAAGGGCCACGAGACATCAGGCGTGCCCCTTCCTGACCAATACATCTTTATAAAGGCGAAGAACCCGCGCAGGACCTTCTTTGAACTCGACTCAGTGCTTTGTCACCACTATATGATTATGTTTGGCCAGTTGTGGTTTCAGGAGAACCACACCATGCAGGTACCTGAGCTTAACGTGGGCAAGGAGCATGGGATACACGATATACACCTTGAGCGCATGGAGTTTGAGCAGGTGGCGCGTGAGCTTGCCCACGCTACGGGTAAGTACAGGGAGATCATGCAGGAGCGTAACGTCAAAGGCATTATAGACCGCACCGATGACCTCATGCGGGAGATCCAGAAGTGACGATCCATTACAGGAAGCCCATAGAGGCTCAAAGCATACAGGTCGGCGCGATAGAGCGCATAGAGCCTTTTGGTGCGTTTAAATACATTGGCGGTGAGCAGTATATAGGGGTTCGTATACTCCTTGGATGGGTCTATGCAGAGCAGCGCAGGATACACCCGCCCTTGCTGGCCATGAAAAACACGTTGCATGACCTGATACATAGGGAGGGCGTGCCGCGCTCCTGCTGGCTCAGGGCCAAGGACCTCTTTATCATACACAGTAAAGTGCAATGAACCGTAACGTAGATCCTATCCTTCATGTGGGCATAGATATCGGTATCAAGCGGGACACCTCAGCTATCGCTGCGGTATACCACGACTATGAGATGGGCATCTTTAAGATGTGGGGGATAAAGATCTTTACGCCCCCTGTAAACATGATCACACAGGTGGAGCCATGTATCATCAAGCTGCTCAAGACACAGCGCATCGCCGCCATCTACTACGACCCCTCGCAGTTTCTAACCACCCGTCAGCGCCTGATTGAGGAGGGCTATGGGGCGCTGTTGGAGGAGGTGAATCAGTTAACGATGATGACTACGGCCTGTGCCACCCTCAAGTCGCACTGTGATGAGCGCACGTTCCTGCTCTGCAAGGACGCGGATCTGCGCTCACACTTCGTGCAGACGGCCATCAAAGAGACGGAGCGAGGACCGCGCCTGATTAAGTCTCAGCAGTCAAGACCCGTAGATGCTACCGTGGCAACGGCCATGGCGCTGATGGGCGCGACAGGCTCGGACTCTCATGTCTATCACCCATCTTTCTCACCCACCCTACACGCAAGGAGTGCAGCGATACTGCCATGAGTGAATCGACCAATACCCTAGATGCAGATGAACACGCCTATCGACGAGGAGCTCATCATGCATGATGAAAAAGTAATGGTGCGGATACCCACCCACGGACCGATTGACAGAGGATTGGCTTCCTGGTTGCATTGGGCAGGCAAGGCCCACCCCGAATGGGATGTCTCCTATTATTACCAAACCGCAGGCGTATGCGAGACACGCAACGAGATGGTCGCGCTCTTCTTAGAGTCGGATGCAGATGTCCTGTGGATGATTGACTCAGACGTAACGCCCCCAGAGTCGGATGAGATACTGAAGGTGGAGGGAGAGGTCGTAGCGGGATTATATGGCCATTATCACCCACAGATAGGCGCAAACTATCAGGTATACCGCCAAGAGGCGGCAGAGGGCGAACAGCCTTTGAGGAAAGGAGCCTATCGGTTCTTTAAGCCTGAAGAATGGAGGCCCGAAAAGAAGGGCGCAGATGAGATGGAGACATTTCGCGCAGATGCGGCAGGCACAGGGTGCATGGTCGTCCGAAGGCCCGTCTTAGAGCGCATACGGGATGAAAAAAAGCTATGGTTTGTCTTTGATTACGTGGAGGGAAGGCGCGTGGGAGAAGATTTCACCTTCTGCGCTAAGGCAGGGGGCGTCACGGTGCTGCCTACCTACGTGTGTGCCCATGCACGCGAGGTGAACATCACGGAGTTAGTGCCCATGACACAGCTTGCCGCCCTTGGCGCACAGTACTTGCAATCGCAATCGCGTCAAGCACCTGTTGAGGAAAATCGGATGGCGGTTGCATCAGAGGTGTCTACTATAATAGAAGGGGTGCCGCCTGCGCCGCCTCCGCTGGATTTAAACGGCCCTATCATTGGCAATTTTGGTAAAAACCAAGGAAATAGACCCAATAGAAGCCAAAACACGCGGCGAAGGAGACAAAAGGGGGCTAAAAAAAGATAAATCATGCGTTTCTTAGTAGCCTCACCTCTGCCCAATGGATGGGTTAAACTCATATATCAGCATCAGGTAGGACGCAACGCCAACGAGCCGTTGGAGATGAAGTTTAGGCGTGTGGCGATTGGTGTCTGTCTGGACACCCCATCGTTTGCTGTGGCCGTAGGAGAGCGCGTATATGAGCATAATGGTCGCAGTGAGCGTATCTATGTTGTTTTGGACGAGTTTGAGCAATCCGTGCCTGCGCGTATGTTTCCCAAGCTAATTGAATGGAAAGACCAGTATTTAGCGCAATACATGTACAGCGCGTCAAGCCCTGCCGATCAAGTAGAGGCGTTGCGGCGAACAGATGGTTTGGTTCACTATAATGGCTTAACGCCTGGCGTAGCGCAAAGCCGTTGGCCCACGTTTGTGCACATTATGCACACTGCATACCCGCGCACCCTGAACATACCTGACGAGAATGAGATGCACCGTGACTTGGAGTTAGTGCTGAGTGCGGAGGCAACAGACCCTCATTCGGGCATGACGCTTTATGGCGTAGATGCCGAGCCAATATACAGGCTTATGTTTCCTTACGATATACCGACCTTACAAACCCAAGCAGGCGTGCGTGGTGCACGGGTAACAGTATGCAAGGCGCTATGGTTAGCTGTTATGGGGTTAGAGCGATCATCGGGGGCATCAAGTTTAAATATGCACAGCGAGGACACGCATACACATCAGCCATCCAGCATAACGGGGTATTGATAATGGAAAGTTGGGATAAATGACGTTTGGTGACTTATGGAAGTCTATTGATTGGTCGGTGGCCGAGATGGAGGAGGAAGGGTGGCTGAATAAGCACAAGGGCGATCCTACAGACCAAGAATTCAAGACCAAGTTTAGAATGACGTTAGTTGAGCAGGCCCTCTTTGGCTCGGCAGAGCAAAAGGAAGAAGCCAAATATCTTTTGCATATGGCAGGCGTATGGCCGCAGATCGTAGCTTTCTTGCGCCTTAACAACTTAATTGAGGAGAAGCCCGATGGACCTGATAGAGCAGATAGGCATGGAGGTGAAGCCGTTACGCAAGAGGGTGTTGTTACAGCGGGATGGCGAGTGGGAGGAGGAGACGCAGGGCGGGATAATGATTCCCGACAGCGCAGTGAGGCCTCCACAGACAGCGAGGATATTACAGAAGGGGCGTGACGTTAGTCAAGACATAGAGATAGATCGGCTGGCTATTGTGCCTCAGTGGGCAGGAACGGAGGTAAAGATCAATGATGCATGGTATCTACTGTTAGCCGAAGAGGAGATCATGGCATATGTCGATTAAATCAACTGTAGTTAAAGATGCTGTCTCTAAGAAACAAATGGAGCGCGTATGTAGGATGTACTATACGGATGCCGACGCTTTTAAAGCGTTAGGCATAGCGCCCAGTACGTTTAGGAGGCTCTGCAAGCAATACGGCCTATTGACGCCCTCTGCAAGAAAAAAAATTGCTAAATAAAAAATATGTTGACAAAGAATTTTGATAAGTATATTGTCCACCTAAAGGACTCTTTTGCCTAAAAAGGATTTGTGTGGCTAATCCAGACTTTCCAGCGCCAGAACTATTAGATTTAGATGATGAGGAAAAAGAAGAGATCCTTACTTCTATTGCCCATCTATACAGAGATCGAATAGAAGAGCGCACTAAGTTAAATGAGCAGCACATTGCCTATGACAATATGTTCAGGGGCAAGTTGGATGATGGACGCACTGGCCCATGGCCCAATAGCTCTAATCTCCATGTGCAGATGCCCTATTGGTTAGTTGACTCTATTAACACACGCTTAGTCTCTTCTGTGTGGGGTCAGACGCCTTTGGTATCTGGTAAAGCGGAAGAGGATGACGATCAAGCCATCTTTGATGATGCCTGTAAGCTAGTCGATTGGCACTTACAGCCTGCACGCATGAATGCTCGCCAGATGTGGTCTTTGATCTCTAAAAACCGATGCATACACGGCGTGGGAGTGGGTATCTTCTCCTACGTCACCGATGAATACACCTACCGCGCAAAACAGCCCACCTCCGCACCAGCTATCCTCTTTAATCCTGACGGCACGCCACAGATTGATGTCGATGGCGAGTTGGTAGTACGGCGCGAGGAAGAGACTATTCTCCAGCGTGAGATTAAGTATGATGGCCCTGTGCTGCACCCTGTGGAGTGGGATGATCTCATTAAGAGTCAAGAGGGATTAAACCTACAGCCACTCACGCCATCAAACCCTGGTGGCTCAGATTACGTGGGCATTCGCCAATGGCAGACGCTCTCTTACATCTGGCAGCGCAGGAATGAAGCGTATGGCTATATCTTGGACGATACAGAGACGAGCGACAAAGAGTGGTGGATAAAGAAGGCTCCTGCTCAAGATCGTTCAGGCGATTCCATCACCTCAGATAACCAGCGCAGGGTCAAAGCACAAGACAGGCATGAGGGCACGCAGCGTGCGCTCTCTACCCGTAAGACACCCAACGCAAGGCCCAACCCTGAGTTTGAGACGGTGATGTGGTTTATGCCGTGGGAGTTGGAGAATGAGGAGGGCGAGAAGGAGTGGACAGAATGCGTTTTCTTTGCCTGCCTACAGCCTCAGTTCCTCCTTGGCGCATACCGCCTCAGTGACATTGCATGGCGCAATCAGCGTCCTCTCTTGGAGTTGCACTACCAGCGCGTAGGTACGCGGTGGTGGTCGATGGGCGTCATGGAGGTCGCCAAGCCCCTGAGTGCTGAGTTAGATACGATACACAACCTACGCATGGACATTGGCTTTGCCACTAACATGCCCTTCTTCTTTTATCGTGCTACGTCCACCTTAAATCCTGAGAAGATACAATTGCGTCCTCTCAAGGGTGTTCCTGTAGATGACGTTAATGATGTGCGCTTCCCGCAGTTGCAGAATGTCACGGGATTCTATGCACAAGAAGAGCAGCTACTCTACACGCTGGTAGAGCGCGTGATGGGCGTCACGGATTTGTTTCTGGGCATGTCTCCTACGCGGGGCGCAGCAGCGCGACACGCTACAGGCTTTGTCGGCACGCAGCAAGAGTCTATGGCGCGCACCTCGGAGATGCTGAATCAGGACTCGGAGGCGTTTGGCTTCATGTGTAAGATGGCGTATAACATGGAGTTACAGTATGGCCCTGAGTATAGGATGATACGTCTGGAAGGCAATGAGGGGCCTTTGACGCAGAAGCTATCGCGTAAAGACTTATGGATGCGCGGTGAATATGACTTTAGGCTTGGTGCTAATGCAGGGTTATATGGTTCGATGCTACGGCAGGAGCAGGGCAATGCGCTTTTACAACTTGCTGCCAACTCGCCCATCATTATGAACGATCCTGCCAAGCGATGGGAAGTAGAAAACTTTTACCTACAAGCCATAAACATACCCACACCGCAACAGTTTATTGGTCCAAGAGAAGCGTTGTCTAAAGGGGTGTCAAAAGATTGGGAAGAGGAAAACGGCGAGATGGATCAGATGGTCTATGGCCGTGACGCTCCTGCACCAGTGCATCCTAATGACAATGACGATGAGCACTTACAGGGCCACATGGCGCACATACAGTCAGAGTCGTATCAGGCTATGGGCAGTCCTAACCTACAAGGATACATGCTTCACCTACAACAGCATGTGCAGTCCAAGCAGCAAAAGATGATGATGCAACAGCAACAAGCTATGGCGGCAATGCAACAACAAGGTCAAGGTCAAGCACCTGGACAAGCACAACAGCAGCCTACCGCCAATAACGTAGCACAGCTACAAGGCGTGGGTCAGATGGGTGCGATGGGTGACATTAATCAGTCCCCCGCCGCTAGCAACGGTCAAGGTCCACCTAACCTACAATCATTAGGGGCGTAACGATGCCAAATTATGATAATCAAATGAGAATGGGTATGTCACCAATTGAAAGGATGAGTTTTCCTTCAAGGCCAAATGATGCATCTGGCCCAAATAACAGTGCAAGAATGCAGGACCAAGGTATGCAACTCCCCAACTATGATATGGGCTCAAAAGGATTTGCACCTCAAGCATTGCCAGCGTCAATCGGCCCGATGCAAGGCTATGCTAATAACATGGATCCTGAGATGCTACAGCAGATCATTGCAATGATGATGGCAACGCAAGGCAGGATTGGACAATCGCGTCCGAACAATTATATGGGTTTAAACAATCTTGGGGATTCGGGTGGCCAAAACTCTACCTATGATTATTACAAATAACATCAGGGGTTGTGGATGAGTGAGCAGGACAGGCTAAGTAGAGCCAAGAGAGACTTCTTTACCAACCCATACTTTAACGTCTTCGTTAATGTTATGCGCGAGGTAGCAGTTAAAGAGGTCGAGGGATTACGCGCAGCGGCTCGTGCAGGAGACTTGGGTAAGATACAGTATCACACGGGCCTCACCGATGGCATTGATCGTGTCATTACACGATTGCAAAACGAGCAAGAGGATGCGCTAAGTGGCTGACCTTCCAAGAGAAGTAAAAGATCAGGTAGTGCGAAATATGGTGAGTCAAGGGCCATTCGCCTTTGTCTCGTTAAAGAATGGGGAACCTTCAATCGTATGGCACGATTTGAAACCCATGCAGTGGTTAACGGTATTCACTGCTTTAGCAGATGCGGCAGGATTATCGTTGCCAACATCCGTGACGGTGCGCTTGCGTGAGCAAGCCGCTGTTTTACACAATAACCAAGTAGCAGAGGAGATCAGATAATGGACTGGTCGGGAAATAAGAGCTATAGCAATGCAAAGCCGCGCAAGGCGTCTGACAAAGGCAAGACGGGCGGCAAGTCAGCTAAAGCCAAAAAGAGCGGTTCGTGCGGTCATAAAGACCCCGCCAAGCAGTACTAATCAACCTGGAGCTAAGGAATGTCAGAAGCTGTTAGGGACGTAAATTATAATGGAGATTCGTCCACTCCAAACGGCTCTGAAAGTTCGGGAGGCGACCCGTCATCATCGTCAGAGGGCCAAGATAATCGCGTGCCATATGACCGCTTTAAAGAGGTCAATGACAAGGCACGCACGTATGAACAGCAACTAGCTCAGTTTCAACAACGGGATGCTCAGTGGGCGGCGCGTGACGCAGCCCTACAGCAGCAGATGCAGCAAATGCTAAAAGCACAAGCTGATAGACAAAGGCCCGTTGACCAGAGTCAGCAGTCGAAACCTGACCCTACTGAGCAACTGATACGCCAACAGCTAGGCAATGATGAAGCAGGTAAACAGGCGTACGAGACATTGCAAAGGCACTTTGAGCATCAGTATGCTCAGAGGGCTGGCAACCTTGTTACAAAAGAGGAATTGGCGCGGCGTGATCAAGCGGTGCACAAGCGGGTCATGGACGAGCTTGCTTCTACTTTTGGTACGTCTAATAGGTTTACCGAGTGGGAAAAGAAGGGCATGATTACTCCTGCACAGTCTGCTGAGTTACAAGTCAGACTGAATCAGGCCCTAAAGCAATACCCAGACTTGGCCTCGCGTCCTCGTGACTTAAAGGCTTATGTCTCGGAATTGTTGGTTGAGGAGATGGAGCAAGGTAAGATTAAACCTTTCTCCGAGCGCCCCAAGAATCCCATATCCGCAGGAGCTAGCGGTGCACCACTAAATGAACCTCCCCCGTTGGAGCCTGGGAAAAGTAACTTTGGTCGGTTGCGTAACATGAAACCTGAGACGGCTAAACGTCTTATGGATATCAGCTTGAATCGTCACAGTGGAGCGAATGGCTAATGAGCGAGAACAAAGATCCCAAAGAGATGCAGATTATCAATGCGGGTGTAGATTATGTCTTTGAGCGTTCGGATGGCCAAGAGTGTCCATTTTGTGGCGCACGCATGGGTGTAGGGGAAGAAGCAAACCCCAAAGCCTTAAAGAATCACTTGCGATCCAAGCATCCGCAGCAATGTTCGATGTCTATGGCGCAAGATTCGCTCAATCCCGTATTGGTTAACAAAGCCGATGAGTCTCCTCATGCCGTAGCGGGTATACAGCTACAAGACGAGTATGATCGTTTTAATGCCCTGTATATCCCAGAGGAGTCTCGTAAAGATGCAGAGCGCAACGGTGCAGTGCTTCGATGGGCGGCTCCTGATAAGGTCAGGCGTATGCTTGATCAAGGAGCAGTCATCGAGAATATGCCAAAAGGGTCGGACCTACGTGCGGTGCAAGGATCTACTGAAGATAATCGCATCCGCGCCAATGAGATGACACTATTGCGTATTCCAGCAGCATTAGCCGAGCGTAGACAAAAGCAGAAGCGCAGTCGCGTGGAACGCCAGTTGTCTGCTTCGCGGGAGTCGTATGAGCAGCAGCGTGAAGGCATAGAGAAGTTGGTCTATGACTCTATGAAAGCAAAGGGACATGATTCGCAAAAAGCAGGGCAAGTAGCTCGTGCTGTAGCAAATCGTGCTCAACGTGACCAGCAAGGTAATTTTACCATGGGTGATCCTGGCGCAAGGGAGGGTATAACGATCACTGACCAACGAGGGTCGCGCACCTTATAATGCGTAGTCTCGTTATTTAAAAGGAAAAGTATAATGGCAGCAGCTTCTCCAGCAAATGCTGACACGCCTCATGGCGCTACCGCCACGGGCATTATCTATGGGCTGAATGCTTATGCTGTTGATTCATCGAACAGCACGGCATTCTTTCGCGGTGACTTGGTTGCTATGGAAACGGACGGCAACGTGATCCCCTCTGCGGCTTCTAGCACGCACGTAGTTGGCGCAGTAGAGAGCGTTACCTCTATTAGCACGGCAGCTAAAACCCTCTTGGCGGCTAGCACGGCAGGAACGGTTTTGTGCCACTATCATCGTTCGCAGCAGTATTACATGCAGATTGATGACGGCACTCCTGCTGTTACCCACTATGGTGCTAACGCAGATATCTCTGTCACGAACCATACGGGTAACACGAACACGGGTATCTCTGGACAAGAGTTGGACGATGCTACGGTAAACACCACGGCGGGTCTGCTCATGCGTATTCACGGTCTACTTAATCGCTCGGATAACCTTATCGGTGACCACGCGGAATTGGTATGCACCATCAACGGACATTTTGAAACCGCTGGTACGGCGGGTATCTAAAGGAGATAAACAATGGCTAGTATTCATACCATTGGTAGCTTTCCTTTTTCAGCTACCCTGCGCGACATCGATTTGGTCATTTTCCATGAGTGGATGGAGCGTTCCGTTGTGGGCCGTGACATCTTCAATGTGCGCGAGAGCTCACAGTATCAGGAAGATACGCTGACCATTGGTGGTGTTGGCATTATGTCGCAGAAGCTGGAAGGACAGCCCATTGATTACGTTAGCAACAATGAAGGCTTCCGTAACACCTTCACGCACTTGGACTATGGTTCGGGTATGCGGGTAACGCGCAATATGTTGCGTGATGACCTGTATGCCACCATGGAGAAGCTCGCTGTTGAGTTGGCGCGCAGTGCGCGTGCTACTGAGGAGACGATCCTCGCCAATCACTTCAACAACGGCTTTAGCAACTCTTTCACGGGACCTGATGGCATCGAGTTGTTTGCCACCAATCACGTTCGTGAAGATGGAAGCACCTTTGCCAATGAGTTGTCCTCGGCGGCAGACCTTTCGCAGACCTCCCTTGAGCAGGCGCTGATTGACTTCAGTGACTTCCGTGATGGCGGTGGCAAGCGCGTGACTATTGAGCCGCGTACCTTGCTTGTGCCCAAGGAACTGCGTTTTGAGGCACATCGCCTCATTAAGTCTAACCTCGTGAGCGAGAACGACACCAATGCGTCGAACCCGCTGCAAGACATCATGGGCGTACAGGTATGGAACTACCTTACTGACCCTGATGCTTGGTTTATCCTTTCGGACAAGAGCGACCATCAGTTGTTGCTGTATGATCGTGAAGAGTTCTGGACGGACTACGAGTATGACTTCGATACCAAGGACTACAAGATCACGGGTATGTTTGCACAATCGAGTGGTTGGGCCGATCCTCGTGGTGTCTTCGGCAGCCCTGGTGTCTGACGTAACACGGGCATCTGCCCAAGATAGGTAGCAATCTCGCCACAGGCGTACAGGATGCCCTGTGGAGACTTACAGTGAGAGGGGGGAGTAGGCACACGCCCAAACCCCCGCTTACCTAAACTAAGAAAGTGAACAATGGCTAATTTGAGCTTCTCCCACGGTCAGTGGGTAAATAACGACAAGCCAGGTGGCGCGGTCTTTTTCGTAGGCGGCGGCACGGTGGCGTATAAAGGCATAGGCGCTTCGGACATCAACGATGGCCTAACGCCGCAGCAGCCCCTCTCCACGATCTCTGCCGCTCACACCAAGTGCGTAGCGGGTCGTGGTGATACTATTGTAGTCCTTCCTGGCTCTGTAACGATCACGGCGGCTATTGCCCTGACCAAGACTGATGTGACCTTGACGGGCTTTACCAGCGTCCCTGTGGGCGTTGAGGGGCCGTCTGAGATCGCCTGTGCTACGGACTCCGTAGAGATGATCGCCGTTGATGGCAATAACATCACGGTTGAGAACCTTGTTCTCACCAACACGGCCACTACCTCCGATACGTTTATGGTAGATGTCGCTGACACGACTGCTTCGGCGGGTGTGGTTATCCGCAATGTCTTCTTTAAGATGACGGGCGGTGCTGCTGCCCTGAACGGTTTGCGTCTTGGCGATGGCACGACTGTAGCCACCAACTGCTTGGTGGAGGGTTGCACCTTCTCGGATACAGACGATATCGCTATCACGGTGTCTGCCGCTTCGGATGAGAACACGCTGCGCGGTAACATCATCTATGATGGCGTTACGGCCAATGCCTCGCTGGACGCGATCTCTTGTGCGGGAGACGGTTGCTTGATTGAAAAGAACCAGATTCGCGTTGATGGCACTTCAGGCATTAGCTTGGTAGGTACGCTTAACCAACTGAACGACAACCGTATCTCGGTGACGGGCGCTAACACGATTGGTATTTTGTTGGCTGATGGCGCTACGGCGTTTGGTAATGGCAACGTGGTTACGGCGATTGCTGCTGGCAACCTCATCGATGCCACCACCGATGCTGACTCGCCCACGGTCTTTGCTGACACGGGTAACGTCCACGCGGCTGATCCTGCACTTGCCGCATTCATTGCACCCACAGTTGGCGGTAGTTAAACTATGGATAAAGCCACAGAAGAAGTGGCGTTGGTACTTAAGGCGCGTGGGCTTTCTGCAAAGGAGGCTCACGCACGCCTTAACGCTACTTATCGCCCCTGCACCTTATCAGAGATAGAAAGTCTCTTTACAGGTACGGTTAAGCCAAAAGCTAAGAAGAAGGTTGCTCCAAAAAAGTAGACGATTTGCCGCCATTATACAGCGCGCATTGAGCCGCTAAAGCGAAGAAAGGAAATCCGCTCATGGCAAACACTATTACCAAGACTACCCTCCACGACTCACGCCGCAGGGTCATTGCCAAAGTTGACATCACGGGCGATGCCTCTGGCGATGAGACAGCTACGCAAATTCTTGATATATCTACCCTTACTCCTACTCCGACAGAAGTCTCTGTGGTGCGCGTGCAGAGTTCATTGGGGGGTTTTAGCGGTTCTATCTTGTTTGATGGCACAGCCGATGTAATCATCTGTGCAATCCCAGATGGCAACATGGATCTTGACATGACCCGCTTTGGTGGCATACCAGACACCTCAACAGGCGCTAATAGCGACATCATGCTAACGACATTGGGTCTGGGCGCAAATGAACGAGGAACGATTATCATCGAAGCTGTGAAAAATGGCTTTATTTCTGGATCGTAAGTGGTTAATGAATCTATCATACGGCGCATTGATGAGCCAGTGCCAGAAGGAATGGATCATCTACCTTCTGTTTATCGTCGCGTATTGCCTCGACGTCATAGGGTATTAAGATGGGTCACTACGCTAATTTCAAGGCATACGAAGAGTCGCTGAATGGTACAAAAACTATATACTTCCCTTGGAACGCGTACAAGGTGATCTTAATGAATGACTCGTCATCCAAAGATCTAGTATTTGAGATTAGTGGTGAAAGAGGGACTCTCAGGCCCACCGAAACCTTTGCGGCCAGCGTGCGATTAAAAGGTATCACGTTAGTTGCAAACGAAGTTTCTTACAGGCTATGGATATATGGCTGATTCAATTTCTACCACAAGCACAGCAAATGCTGACCAAAGCGTTAGAGACAGCAATGTTGAAGAATACCTCAGAGATGTGATAAGAGAATTGAGAAAGATCAACGTGTATCTATCCAATATGAATGACTTTGTTGTGCAAAATGAAGATATAGAGGTTTAATAATGCCTGATATGATTAGAGATGGAAAAGGGCGAGGGTTTCTTGCTGAAGTAGACGAAAAAAATGATTTGCACGTACGTGCCATATCGGTAGAAGAGTCAATAGAAATTAACACGATAGGGAATGCGTATAACATTAATACAGGCGCGATAACGCTTACTAATGACGCAGAAACGCCTGTAATTTATCTAAAAAACAACGATACTAAAAATCTAATTATTACGGCTATTGCTGTTGGCTTAGGACCTACCAATGGCACAAGCTCTGACATTGCTCGTGTCACTGTAGTGCGTAATCCTACGACAGGCACTATTGTTGACAATAAAACGGCTGTAGCTATTAATTCCAATCGCAATTATGGGTTAAATAAGACGTTAAATGCTGATGTATACAAGGGAGCTACAGGGGCTACAATGACAAACGGCACTGACCACCTTTTGCTGTTTCAAGGGTTAAGCGGTAGACTCTTTTCCTCAATAGATGAGGTTATTCCATTTGGGTCAACCATAGGCGTAAAGATAGATCCACAAACTTCTTCTAATACATCGCTCTCCGTTTACGCGGCGCTTATCTGCTATTTAAAATAGCATAGGTAAAAGGAACGTATAACATGGCTTTAACAATTGAAGATGGCGGTGGCTCAGGTAAGTTAGCCAAAGTTGACGATGAAGGACAAATGCTTGTAGTCGCTGAGTCGCAAGAACTACAGCATCACGTAGCTAGGGTTGAGCAAAACGCCTATCAAGTTATTGGAGACTTTGCTAGCGTCAACAACAGCACGCACACAATCTTGCATATTAAGAACAATGATACAACTAAAAATTTGGCGGTCACTTTTGTTCGTTTGCAATTTTTAGATCAGGCGGGAGGCACAGCACTGCCAGCCGCTGCTACACGGTTTGAGCTTGGCTTTGGCCGCACTTTTTCCAGTGGAGGAACAGTGGTTACCCCCGTAAACACAACCGCTTTCTCTAATAAGGTGGCTTCTGTTACTTGCTATGACAATAACCCAACTATGGCAGGTACGTTTACAGAATTAGATCGATATTATGTAAAAGACGAGGGCGATAGTATTGTATACAACAAACAGGGTTCAATAATCTTGGGATTGAACGATACGTTTGAAGTGCGTATCGTCAGCGATCATACAAGCGGGTTAGCGTATGCTCGCGTTACCTTTATAATGATTTAATGGCTCAACCTATTGTCATAAAAGATGGAGGCAGAGGCACGCGGCATGGTGCTATAGTAACCTCGTTAGGTCAGTTGGTTACCTCGCCCGTCAGCTATGACCAAACTATATTTAAAGAGCTAGCCGAGCCAGATACGGCATACAATTTCTATCGCATTGTTGCTGGCAAGCAGTTTGTCATTACGGGCATCATAGCTAAGGCAGATAAGCAAGTATCTTCTACGGTAGATGCTATATTGGTGGTTTACGAGGCGGCAAGCGATTCGGACACCACGCCAAGTAAAGTGCTTTTTCAGACAGCCGTAGTCCAAGGAGATCAGTTGGTTTTATTGCCTCTTAATATTGTAGTTAACGAAGGGGTATATATTAACGCCAAAACCACGGACGATGATATCTACATGACTGTTATGGGATATTTTATAGATAGGATTACCTAATGGCAAAGACACTGGGTACCATAATTAATGAGGGATTAAAAGAGATAGGTGAGCCTGAGATTACTTCATTCACGGCGTTAAATATCCTTCAGCAACGGATGATAGAAGAAGCTAACGACACCGTAGAAGAGATTATGACCTACGGTGACTTCAGGTGGGCGCTTAAACATGTTAACATCTTAACGGCGGCTGATATAACTACGGATAAAGCGGCGGTCACCAACGGATCAGCTACGGTCACCTCTGTTACAAGTACTGCGGTGGATGCAGACTCTTTTACTGGCGCTACCACCGATATGTGGTTTAGGGTTACGGGCGATAATGTGTCTTATCCCATCGCCGCAGTAGACACCGACTCCTCGCCAGACACGCTTACGTTAGGTATCTCTGCTGCTACGGGATCACGCGTCTATGTAGGGACAACCAGCACAGCAGCAGGCTATCGCATATTTCAAGACACCTACGACCTATCGGTTACCACTGACATTGATGAGGTCAAGCATATTACATTTGGTGACGCAAGCTCATGGTCGCAAGGACTGACAGGCGTTACCCCGAATAACCAGATAGACTACGTTAACTTACAGACTATACTTAACGCTTCAGGCGGCGATTTGCATAGGAATACCAGTGGGCGTCCTCGCCTTGCTACCCTAATATCCAATGATGCGGACGAGAACAAACGTCTGTTGTTATGGCCTTTTCCCACCGAGCAGTATCTGGTAGATATATGGTATAAAGAGCTTATTGGCGAAAACACTACGTTTGGCACGAACCTCTTTGGCGGTGATGCGCCTGGCATTGCCTATCAGGCCGTTTCGCATCGAGTCAAGGTTGCTGCCTGTGTCTACGATGAAGACTACGATAGGGCATCACTGTATGAGCAACGCTACCAAGCGGCTATTGGCCATCTGATGCGCCGCGAGAACCGTCAAGAGATTGACGCGGGTTTCTCTATTAACACCTACCGCAGAGATTATGGCGTTACTATGCCTACGCGGAGTGGTTTGTGGTTTGACTCTAAAGGAGCCGTTCGGTAATGAGCCGCTGGCAATATGATATGCACTATCAGATAGGGCATGGCATTGATAGGAGGCTCAATCAGTCCAACCCTGAGTTTGACTCACAGGCCCTGTGGGAGATGCTCAATATAGTGTATACTAAAGACACCTCAGAGCCTGAGAAGATGAGAGGTGCTACGCAGATTGGAACGACTACGTTAGGCAATGCACGCGTTACGGGCCTCTTTGATTACGATGAAGGGTTGCGGCTGATAGGCACCGCTGCGGATGGTAAGATATATGAGTCTACAGGGACCGACTTCTCTCAATCGACAGGCGGCACGGGCTTCAATACAGGGGCCGATGCGCGTTGGTTTGGTGGTATGTTTTACGGTGCTACTACGGCGGCTAACTTACTCTTGCTCTCTAACGGCGTAGACGCACCGCAGAAGTATACTAGCGGAGCGGGTGTCTCTGCTTTGGGTGGATCACCCCCCGCCACGGGTAAGTATGGCATCAGTTGGGGGGGCAGGTGGTGGTTAGCAACGGGCGATACCCTATTTTATTCTAAGGTCAACGATGCGGAGGTGTGGGCCGCTCCTGATGGGGGGTCCATACAAATAGACCGAGGCTCTGGCGATATAACGGGCTTATCGGTGTTTATGGGTAACTTAATGATCTTTAAGCGGCGTAAGATCTTACGACTGCTTCCCTCTACTAACCTAGCCTCTACAGCGGTTAGGGAGGTGTCCTCGCGTATTGGCACTATGTCGCATGGGACTATAGCTGAAGCGCGCGGCGGCATCTGTATGTTTGCGTCAGACAACGGTATTGGGGGTATCTTTGCTACGTCATCTACGGGTGGCTTCTATGTTGATAACATCTCCGATGCCATTAAGCCTATCTTAGACCGCAGGAACCTACCTACCCAATCTACGGCGTGGTCGATATATAATGAAGCACGGGACGAGTATTGGTATCAATATGGCACGACAGGCTCAACGCCTTCAGAGGGCGTCATCTGCAACACGGGCTTAGGCCGCAATAGGCTGCGATACACGCGGCACAATAGAGCAAACATATTGTGTGGGACCATATGGCGTAAATCGGGCGAAGATGTGCAAGTGGTGGGCACAACGACAGGTAAGGTGCTACAGATGCACTCAGGTGATGCGTGGGACAACACCAATTACACGGGGCGCATTGTCACGCCAAGTCACACGCAAGGTCGCTTAGGTTGGATGAAACGATATAATCGCGTCTTTGCTGATTTTCTCACTAACGGCTCGTATCCCTTGACATTAAAGATATCTTTGGGGCGCAAAGACCTGCCTGGCCTGGGTGGTGAGACGCTAACATCAACGGCTGGAGGCGTTAGCGATGGATGGGGCGTGGGTGAATGGGGTGCTGCTTTATTTGGTGGAGCAGAGCAACGCGGAGCGCATTTTCGTTTGACTAAAGCAAATCGGGGATATTATTGTAGGTTAACCTTTGAGACTACGGGCGCTAATCAGTGGTTTAAGGTTAATGGATACCACTTGGAACATAGGTTACGTGCAGAACAACCTGTTGCATAGGAGAGTATAGCAATGCCAAATAATGATTTTAGAGATACACCTTCGCAGGGTGCTGGCGCGCAAAGGCCCCCCACACGAATGCCTGACCGAGCTTATTACCCTAGCCACATGGAAATACCGCCTAACTTAGAAATGGCGATGAGGCAAGGGTCCAATGCTATGATTGGTGGTATTCCACATTGGATGGATGACGCAGGGCAGGTATTTACTTATTGGAATAATATCCCTGATAGATCGGAGGATATGTATGCTTCTGATCCATATTATGGGTCAGGATGGACTGTAAGTAGTGACTATGGAGGTAATAACTATCAATCATACCCTTCGTCTTTGCAGGGAAGAAGTGTTTATCAAGATATAAATGAGTGGAATCGTCGCAGGAGAGGTGGTAGTAATGGCTGAATACGTAGATGATCCACCAGCACCTGAAGAATCGGATGATGGATTAGGACTACCTGAAGAGTGGGAAGGTAAAGATTGGGATAACGCCATGAAGCTGTTGGCGCGTGAAGCTGTTAATAATGCGCGCTTTCAGAATGCGGTGATGAAGTGGCGTATGGAGAATGAATCACGATACCTGCCCTCTCTCTTGGGTGGCGCGCATCAATTCATGACGCAAGAGGCCAATCGTCCTGAGACTATGTTTGTCTCTCCTATGTTTCAACCGCAGCATACTAATAGGCAGAGGACTTCTTTTGACCCCCTCTCTGACTTTGTAAGTTTTGAAGCTCCTGAGATATTAGACCCTGAGGGAAAGGGGCCTCCTCCTCCTCCTCCTCCTCCCGTTGGTCCATGGGTTCCTCCTCCTGGCTATATGGTCGGACCTGTTATGAAAAGTCCTCCTACTGTAGACGATGAGAGAGACTTTACCTTTGATGCGGATGCATGGAAATCTGTTGGACAATTACCCCCACAGAAGACAGATGATGAGAGGGATATATCCGCCCTGATGATGGGCACACAAGGTCAGTTGCCCTATGGGGTGACTAGCACAGATGATGAGAGGGACTTTATTTTTGATGCAGATGCATGGCGATCTGTTGGACAATTACCCCCACAGAAGACAGATGAAGATAGGGATATAGCCGCTCTAATGATGGGTACACAGGGTCAGTTGCCCTATGGGGCGACTAGCACAGATAATGAGTTAGACATAGCCGCCTTGATGATGGGCACACAGGGTCAGCTTCCCTATGGCGCGACTAGCACAGATAACGATGTAGATTTAGCTGCCCTTATGGCAGGAACTCAAGGGCAGTTGCCTTATGGCGCGACTAGCACAGATAATGAGTTAGATCTAGCCGCATTAATGGGAGCTACGCAAGGGCAGTTGCCTTATGGCGCAGTGGCCACCGAAGAGCCAATTGATCCCCAAGCGATGATGATGGGTACACAGGGTGCTTTGCCTTATCTCAATCGTCCAGAACAGGAGATGACCTTCGATGCAGATCTATGGCGTAATATGGACCCCTCTACCTTTAGTAGAGAGAATACATACGATAGATCGCCTTTAAGTGAAAGAGATGCGGCATTGGCGGCATATGAACTATTAGAGCGACCTGATACAAGCGTTTATGCTCGTGAAGCGGCTTTTGACCCCCGCGATGCATTTGCGGCATATGGTCAGATGGAGCGGGATGCAGCACCTCCCCCTTCGCTCTCCGCATATGAACGAGAGGCGACAATGGGGCCAGGGATGGCGGCAGAGGCATACACATTGCCTAATATGCAGATGGGCGCTGTAGCGGGTGGAGGTAGTGCTGGTGGCGCAGGTGCTGGAGGAGGTGGCGGTGCTGGCAATCAAGAGCGCGTGAGTCCAGTAGAGGGCATAGAGCGGTTTGTTAATGAGAACCCACAGCTTATGGGTCAGGCAAACCTTATCCCCGCTTCGTTACGCGACTATATTACTACCAATACAGGTGTAGACGCCAGAGGCATGACCGCTGTGCAATTTGACGATTGGATGAATGGCCGCGATGTGATAGTGCAGGGAGAGGTGATCCCCTCTAACCCGCGCATAGTGGATGCTATCAGAAAATCTGAGGGTGCAGAGAACTTCCTCGCTGTCTTATCCACATGGGCTGAACGGCATAGAGAAGATGAGTTTCAGAGGCGTGGTGGGACGGTAGGATTTCAGGGTCAGGCTGGCGGTTTTCCTAAGATCGATTTGGGCATATTAAGTGGATATGTAACAGGGGAAGCACTGCCTCCCATCACACAAGCTGACATTGATGAGGCCAATGTTTCAAGTGAGCCTATTAGAAAGATAAAGTAATGGTAGGCTTTGCCGAGTCTGCAATTTGGCTTGAGTCCTCAAGAGGTTGCAGCGCTGATGACCAACATGCAAGCGCCTGTAGGTCGATCATTTTTAGGCGGGAAACGTGTTTACTGTAAATTTTGCTGACCTTGGTGGGTCTTTTCGGGATAGCAAAGAAGACTTAAACCGTAGATATGAGTATTATTATGGTGATCCGTTAGATGATGAGTCTTTAACAACCCTATATGGTGGTGGAAGAATAAATGTATCATTTGTACCTAGTGGGGAACAGATAAAAGTATTTAACGGCACCAATAACTTTACCGCCAATGATGACAATACTGGAGGAAGTGACATGAGCGAAGTAACGGATACATGGACGAACTTTCTAACTAATAATAACACGGGAGAGAATGGCGTAGGATATAGTGGGGCAGGATTTAATCCTACTTTTGGTCAATATAACGCTGATCGCGGCGGCAATGTATTGATGCCCACACAGCAGACAGCCTATAGCCCTACTAACACGGGCGCCGTCAACTCGTCTGTAACGCAAACCAGTCAAACGGCTTATTCGCCTTATTCTATGGGCCAAACGGGATTTGCGCCCACTTCCAATCCATATACGCCACAAAATCAAACACAATTTAACCCTTACGCTCCCAATGCAGCGTTGGCAGGACTACAGCAAGCACCTACGCAAGCAATGCCAAGTGCATCACCTACTTCAAATGCGAACCTGACTGCACTTGCCAGTACGCCTACAGCAGGGGTTTATAATACGCAACCTACGCAAAATGCCATGGATGCGTATTTTAGTGGTCAGCAGACCTTGCCGCAGTTGCAAGCGCTTATGGATGAGATGGAGCGCAAGCAGGGGCTGGAAACGTCCATGCAAGAAGAGCAGATGACTAATAGAGGATTGGGCAACTCCACTTTCATGGATCAGGCCAGAGCAGACCTCGGATCGCGTCAGCGCAATGAGCTAATGAACCTCGCTACGCAAGCGACGATGCAGCTATTGCCTATGCAGGTGGGCCTCTCAGAGCAGATGCGTCAGGGGGACATGGCGCAGCGGAGCCAGCAAGTGCAAGAGCTATTTGGTGCTCTTGGTCTTCAAGATCAGTTGGGTGGCTCCCAATTTGGGAGGGAGTTAGCCACGCGCCAGCAAGGGTTTAATGAGCTTATGGGGGCTATGGGGCTAGAGGAGCAGTTAGAGCAGGGCGAATTTGGGCGCAATGCAGCTATAGCGCAGTTAAGAGAGAACCTCATGCAGGGGCAGTTTGGCCGCGAAGCAACACAGGCACAACTGTTGGATCAGTTTAAGCAATCACAGTTTGGTAGGGATTTGAGCAGCACGCAACTGCAAGATGCTCTCAAGCAAAGTCAGTTTGGCAGGCAGTTACAACAGACGCAGCTTAATGACCAACTGCGCCAGAGTGGGTTTGCGAGAGAGGCGGCGGCAGCACAGCTACAGGATGCCCTCACACAAAGTCAATTTGATCGTCAGCGTGCTGGATACGGTCAGCAATTTGATGAGTTTGCGCGCATGGCTGACCTGTATAACCAGAATCGTCAGATCGATTACAACCAACGTCTAGGTGGCTTTAATGCATTCTCTCAGGCGCTTGGGCGCTTGAGTCCTGCGGCCGTAAATCCAGGCCAAGCACCTGGCCCTGAACCATGGGAGTCGGGCCTAAATGCACTCTTGACCTACCTTGGGGGTAAATAGTAGCATATGAACTTTTTTAAACAATTAGCGCGTGGCGCGGAGCGGGGTGTTCCTGCGTATCTAGCGGGACAGAAAGCAAAGCAAGAGCGCGAGGATCGATTAGCGCGTGAGAAAGAGGCGCGGGATCAATACGAAGCACAGTTAGTGCGTCAGCGCATTATGGCGGGAATACAAATAGCACAGAACTCAGGCGATCCCGATGCGATTGCCTCTGCTATACAGAAGGGCGTCGATGAAGGTGTACTTCCTTCAACGCCCAATAGACCTTCTATCTCATCTCCCAAAGATGCAGGGACGGGGACTGTTGATGAGCGAACGATAATCCCTGGGACTGAAACGACTGTAACCTCTACAAGCCCATATGCGGATATGGATCCTCTTGCTCGTGGATCGGCACAAAGCGCGGCACGGGAGCAGCTTAGGAAAGATGAAGAATGGAGAATGAGGCAAGCTGAAGCACAGCGTAAAGCAGCAGAAGATGATAAGTGGACCGTACTGGGCGATGGAGTCTTATTTATGAATGTTCCTGATGGCCAAGGAGGATTTAAGCCTGTTTTTAATGTAGATGGTCAAGTAGATAAAGTAACAAGCTATGATAAAGAAACGGGTATTGTTACATGGGATATAGCGGGTCCAAGGTTGGTTACGGATCCAAATATAATTAACCGCATTGATGAAGTTCGCAAAGCAAAAGTTCAAGAGAGGATATCTATTGAAGAGGTTAAGCAGGCAGCAAGGAGTGCGCTGGTAAACGAAAGGCAGCTTGCAAGAACGAATGAACAGACTGCTAGAGCGTATACTGGGGCTTTCAAACAAGCGGTAAAAGATTTACAGAGCGACAGTAATCCACTGCCTTTGGATGATGTCATATCTAACTTTGAAGCAGTTATGGCGGCTTATCCTGATGTTGGAGAGCTTATACAAACGGCTAAGGTCGCTTTAAACAATCAATATAACCCACTAAAGTTGGGTTTCAGTGATGCACAACAAAAAGACTTAGCGGGAATCCGCACTTCACAGTATTATGCCGATAGACTAATCTCTCAATTAGATAATAAAGAAATACAGGACATCCTTGGCCCATTGCAGGGTCGATTGGCAAATATAGGTTCTATCCTTTCTGGGGGAGGGAGCTACACAGATAAGCAGAAACAGTTTCTCACTAGTTTATCGCGGTTAATGGATAATGCGCGGCGTGAAGCTACAGGCGCGGCAATATCCATGAAGGAACAAGATTTTTACCAAAATCTTATAGGCGATCAGTATATGACTCCTGAAACTTTAAAGGCTGCACTATCGACTCTTATTGATGATTTAAATAGTGATGTGCAGGCTGTATATGAAACGGGTATTTTTAGTAGATATGGCGAACTAGATGCTACGGCAATAGAGGCAATGAATAAACACGTTATTTTTCGCCCTAGCTATCGAGAAAGTGAACCTAACTTCAACTTGGATTTAGATGATGAGTCACTATTTGTGGAAGAGGGACCACCAACTCCTAGCGATGATCAAGTGTATGATAAGTCATTTGACTCTATCGCTAACCGTATAGTGCCACGAAAAAACAACAGACCGCCACTTTTACAGCAGAGATGACCAATGCCCACGACATATAGCTCTTTTGAAGAATTAGGCAAAAAAGTAAAGGAAGATAATCCGCGTGTAACGCTGCCAGATCGTGAAGCGGGGTTAAAGTTTGCTCAGAAGTTTCCCAATATGGCTACGGTCAAAGAGGTTGAGGATCAGGTAGATATCAAAGAAGAACCATGGGGGCAGTCGCTAGTGCAAGGAGTGCAGGCTGTAGATAATGCTTTGCGTTCTTTGACTACAGAAATGCCCGTAGCAAAGCAATTTAATGAGTTTTCTCAAGGTTTTGCATCGGGTCTTTCTGCTGGTGCCACAAAGGAACTTGCAAAGCGATGGGATAATCCTCAAAATGAAAGTTTATTTCATACAGCAGGAGAGATAGTAGGCGAAATTGCTGGTCCTATGAATCTAATTCATAAAGCATGGGGAACAGCAAAAGCGGCCTCTATGCTTGGAAAAGCGGCGGTTGCTGGTGGAGAAGGTGTAACTACTGAAGGTATAAAGGGCGCAGTAAACTACGCACTTCGTCCAAGTTATGAAAAAGAGGATTTAGGTGCTCAAGCTCTTATTGGTGGCGGTGCCGCTCTTGGTATGGATTTAGGATTAAGAGGAACGGGTAAAGCTGTTGGGACTGTAGCAAGTAAGATATTGGGAGTAGCACCTACGCAGATTAATAATGATTATGTCCAGTTTATGCGTAAGCATGGTCAAAAAGTTATCCCTACGATGGCTGCACCAGAAAGCCAAGGGGCTAGGCGTGTTTTGCGATGGATGCGCGAATCGGCGGGTAGTGCAAATAAACTTCGTGGCGCAGCGCAAGAATTAATGCAGTATACTACTGATCAAAAAAATAGATTCGTTGCACATTTGGGCGGTGAGCAGATTACTTCCTCCAAGGCGGGTCGTGCGTTGGTGCAGTCATTTAAAGAAACGCATGATGCACTAAAAAGTGATGCGGCAGAAATATATCGTGATATGATTCGCGCTAATCCAAAAATCGGGAAAATGCCTATACAGGCTAATGCTGATGTAATGGTCCCTATGAATGATGGATCAATTAAGCGCATAAATATGTTAGAAACCTTGGATGATGCTGTAAAAGAATTGCGTCCTGAAGATCCAAATGAATTAAAAAAACTGAAAAAGCAAGTGGATAGATTATTAGGTCGAGCGAAGGAGGCCAAAAATCCACAAGCCGTAACAATGAAAAAAGAACTGCGCCCTCTCCGCTCAAAAACACTCCAGAAAGATATAAGTGAACAGCAATATACACCTGAAGGTGGATTTGTCAGGAAGCGCTATAAAGCATCCGCATCAGGTGAAGAGGGCGATTTAACCCCTGAAGTACGTTCTCGCCTTAGATTAGATCCCACTGCCAAAATTGGCAATACGACTCTATATACACCTACAGATGTCCCATACGGCACATCCGCAGATATAGGAGGCGCTCCATATTCAACCCGATACGGACAAACGCAGGGTGGATCGCGCTCTGCTATGCAAGATCCAACAAATCCTGCTGTACCAGCGGGTCAAGTTTCGCAAGAAGCATTAGAGGCTGCTGGAGCTAAAGTTCGTCAGCGGTATGAAGAGGTGGAAGTGCCTCAGTATATGACGTATGAGCAATGGTGGGAGGAATTGCAAACTATTGGTAATTTAATAGGAGAGGCAAAGGGGCGTAATATGCCAGGTGTTGCTGGTAAATTAGGCCGCGTATATGGAGACTTGCAAGATGCGTTAGATTGGACAGCAGAGCAAACTCAGCCTGGTTGGTCTGAACCGATACGTTTAGCTCGACAAAAATATCGTATGTATAAGACGTTTGCTGATAATCCAATCGTTGACCGCATCGCTAAACTTGGTAATATGAAATTGCGCGGAGGTAAGGAAACCATTGAAAAGTTTAGCAATATTGCAGGTGAGATGTTTAAAGATGTAGATGTAATACGCCAAGCAAAACAAATTATCCCACCAGAACAATTTGCAATGCTTCGATCTGCTCATATACAAGACCTTATCTGGAAAGCTCGTGCCACAGGAGACATTAAAGAGGGCAATGTAATAGAGCGCCTTGATTTTGATAAGCTCATTAATGCCATAGAACATCCTGGAAATACGAAGCGTGGTGGTCTTAATGGAGAGTATTGGGAAGAGCTTTTTAGTGATGAAGGATTTACAGATGTTTTCGGTCAACCTGTTCAGTATAATGGTGGCGGTGCAGAGCTTGGTGAACAAATGAAAGAGTTAGTGCGCCTAGCCGCCGTCACAGATATACAAGCAGGATCATTAGCCCCAGGATCGGAAGGTTTTACATCTGCCATGGCAGAGAATTTTGCGCCTGGTGTAATAGTGAAAGACCCCGTAGCAAATTTTAATATGCTTGAAGGGCTATTAGCAAATATTCTCACTACTAAGAAATTTGCCAGAGACTTTTTTGAGCAAGACATAGATAAAAACATATATTTACAAGGCAAGTTTAAAGGGGAGTTGCCTGACTTCTTAACTGCAAAAGATGATTTAGTGCAACGAGGTATGCGTAGCACATTAACGAATATGCTGACAGGAGCCGCTGGTGTTAGGTGATGCCCCCATAGTCACCCTCATGGAGGAGGAGTATTACCTTGACGATACGGGTGAGTTGATTGCCTTTGAGGATCATCAGCGCCGTATCCTCAATGAGATCTTCACGCCTAACGCGGATGGTAAGATCGGCTATGAGACGGTGGTGTGGTCTACCCCTAAGAAGGAGGGTAAGACAGGCGTGGCAGGGGCGGTAGGGTATGGCTTTTCTCGCATCTTTGGCGGCAACGCCTTCTCTCTTGCCAACGATAAGGAGCAAGCGGGAGAGCGTATGTTTGACCGTGTGGTGAGCAACTTTAGACACATGAAAAACAAGAATTCTGATCTCTTTGAGTCGATCATCAAAGAGGACTACCATGAGCGCATCACCAAGAACAACATGATTGAGTTCAACAATACAGGACAGATCAACCCTGGGCCGCACTGGTTAAAGTTTGTTGCAGCAGATTACGCAGGCGAGGCGGGCGGTAGACCTGCTATGACCTGTTTTGATGAGTTGTGGGCCTACAAGGGCGATAGGATGGCGAGGCTATGGGATGAGTTCCAACCTCTGTCTATCATGCCTGTATCATTGCGGTTTATCACCACGTATGCGGGGTGGTATGGAGAATCTGACTTACTATGGTCTATCTATGAGACGGTAGTGCAGCCAGATAGCTACGATCCATTGGTGAAGCACGGGACCAGAGTTCCTGGCCTAGAGGACTTACCAGTGTATCAGTATGGAGAGAAGTATCTGCCTGGCTCCTATCTGGTCTATTGGGACCATGAGAATAGGATGCCATGGAAATCATTCGAGTATCTGGAAGGACGCAGGAAAGATCCAGCGGTCAAAGGCCGTGAGGCTGAGTATCGGCGCTTATGGCGCAATGAGTGGACCACGGGCATGGATGCGTTTTTATCACCAGAGCTTGTTGATGAACTGATGCAATTAGGCCATGACCATGGCTTAGTTAATAACATGGAGAATTGGTAATGTCAACGGCAATTAGAGACTCATTCGTTGACCACAGCGCCTTAGATGGGACGGGCGATGCGATCAATGGCAGTGAGGTGGATGAGAATGGCAACACAATAGCGGATATCCTTGATGGCACTACCGCTACGGATTTGGCAGGTGCAGGGACATTGGATTTTGTTTTCACGGATACGCGGTCAGGTATCCGATTGCTGGATCTTAATAATGCCGCAGGCGCTGTGCATACGGGCCTTACCATAGAGTGGGACCCTGGTGATGGGGGCAACCTCACGGATAACACTTCAGGCGTAGGCATTGACTTTAAGATGCCCGATGACGCGGACAACCAAGATGTCTTTGCTTCCCTCAATGTCATTGTAGTAGATGATGCTAACACCACAGAAGACGGGGAGTTTAGCTTTAAGGTGGCAACGGCAGGCACTAACACGGAGCAGATGACGCTCTCTGCATCAGCGTTAACTGTCACGCCCCCCTCCACGTTGACGGGCTTGGTGACGGCCACGGCGGGCATCACTTCAGGTGCCAACATTGTATCGGATACGGACTCTGCCGACGATCTGGGCACAACGAGCGTGCATTGGGCAAACCTGTACGTAGACAGCATTGGTGATACGGGACAGGCACTGACGATAACAGCAGGGGCGAATAATGTAAACATGACGGCAGGTACGTTCGCTCTTACGGGCGCTCAGACCGTTTCCTCGACGCTGGGTGTCACGGGCCTCACAACGGCTACGGGCGGCGTGACCAGCGGTGGTAACATCATCAGCGATACGGATTCCACAGACGATCTCGGCACAAGCTCTGTGCGATGGGCCAATTTGTATGTCGATTCCATTGGCGATACGGGTCAAGCATTGGATATTGCCGCGACCACGCTGTCCTTCAACACAACCAGTGCTATCGATACGTCGGGTAACAACGCACTGACGCTCAATAGCGGCACGGCGGCGCTGACAATCACCGCTGGCGATGTGACCATCTTTGACGACAACAACAACGCCGACACCAGCCTGTCGATTGGCACGTCCGCGACTGAGGCGCTAAAAGTCGAGATCCTCAACGGCGCAGCTAACAAGACGGCTGAGGAAGTGCGTTTTACCACGTCTACGGCCAGCGCAACAGCGGACCACGGCAAGATGAGCTTTTATGTGGACGACGCGCAGATCGCCACCATAGACGATGGCGGCATCGATCTGGCCGCTGGATTGGCGTTCACCGTCAATGGCGCGGCGGTAGGCGGTGCGGCGCTAACAGGCAGCACGGACAATACAATCGTGACCGTCACGGGAGCCGACGCGATACAGGGCGAGGCGAACCTGACGTTCGATGGGAGCACGCTTACGGTGACAGGCGCTCTATCTGTAGCTGGCAATTACACCAACTCAGTGCAGCCAGCGTTCCATGCCAATTCCACAACTGACGTAGCAAACGCGACAGGAGATGCCACAACAGTCACAGTAGATTACGACACAGAACGCTTTGATCAAGGCAGTGATTTTAACACCAGTACGTATACGTTTACTGCACCAGTTACAGGCAAATATCAATTTAACTGCCAAGGACTTTTTACTGGCTTGGCTGCGGCACACACATACGGCAATATGAGCTTAGTTACGAGTAACAGGACGTACTACATACAGCATGGCTTAGAAACTGACGCCGTGGGCAGCGTTACTATGAATTTTTCGGCACTGGTTGATATGGATGCATCCGACACAGCATACGTAACTATGAACTGTTCAGGGTCAACAAAAACCGTGACGATCAACGGAACAAATCCGGGTACAAACCATTTTTCTGGCT
>Ga0208644_1000246_pt1 | contig 40908 bp, 53 predicted proteins | sample VirMetDEL_Nov_18_FD_184517 | JGI IMG/M metagenome (GOLD analysis project Ga0208644, IMG submission 184517) | Aqueous microbial communities from the Delaware River and Bay under freshwater to marine salinity gradient to study organic matter... | ecosystem: Environmental > Aquatic > Marine >...
TGGCGAAAAGATTAAATATGGCGTGCTTGACCCGGCTGCGTTCAACCAGGATGGCGGCCCAAGTATAGCCGAACGGATTAACCAGGAGCTACGCAAGGTAGGGCAGCCCGGCTTCCATCGGGCGGACAATACCCGCGTTGGCAAGCGAGGCGCTTTATCGGGCTGGGATCAAATGCGGTCCCGCATAGGTGGCGATGAGCGCGGGCCAAGGCTGTTCGTATTCGATACCTGCCGGGACTTTATCAGGACCGTCCCCGTGTTGCAGCACGACAAGGACCGGCCAGAGGACTTGGATACCGAAACCGAGGATCACGTTGCGGATGAGGCCCGGTATGGCTGTTCATCACGCCCATGGGTTCCAAGAGTTATTCCGCCAAAACGGCCAGAGCGCCTTGTATTCGAGGCCAAGCCAGACGGCAGCGTGGTTGGCAATATGTCCATCAGGGACATTGTGAAGGCCGCCGAGCGCAAGCGAAAACGGGAAGCTGCTTAATTGTCAGACATGATCGAAACAGGCCAAGGCTACGACTCCCGCAAGGAAGTTGAGCCGGGGGCAGATACAGTCACATTCTGGCTTGACGCCATCGCTCTGTCCGAGAAGGAAGAGAACGATTGGCGTCGTGAAGCTCGGAACGTGATTTCCGTTTATCGCGGCGAGAAGTCACAGGATGCCAGCTATAATAACGACCTGGATTTTAATATCCTGCACGCCAACGTTGAGACTATTCTCCCGGCCATCTACAATTCCCCGCCTAGCCCGGATATTCGCCGCCGCTTTGGCGATAAGGATGCAACGGCCCGCGTTATCGGCCAGCTACTAGAACGCTGCCTGTCGTTCTACCAAGACGCCTACGACTACGATTCCATGATGAATGGCGTTCTATTCGACGGCGCTGTGGCCGGCCGCGGCATCGCCCGTGTGCGCTATGTACCAACCATGCAGGAAGGCGAGCCGGTTGATGGTGACGACCCAAGCATGGGCGGTTACGAGCGCGAAACGGTTGAATCGGAATCCGTCGCTTGTGAATATGTGAATTGGCAGCGGTTCCGCGTCGGCAAGGCTGACACATGGGAAGAAATGCCCTGGATTGCCTTTGAACATTTCCTGAGCAAGGACGAATTAAAGAAAATCACGACGCCCGAAATCATCAAGGATATGTCCTTCGATTATTCTGTGAAGGGCAACAAGGATGATGCGCAGGAAACACCGGATATTTACCGGCGCGCGCGTGTATGGGAAATATGGGATAAGGAAAGCCGCAAGGTATTCTTTATTTCGGCTGGCTATGGCGAGAAGCCGCTGGCCGTACAGGATGATCCATTGGGGCTGGAAGCATTTTTCCCGGTTCCAAGGCCTGTTATGCCTGTTTACACGCCGGGCCGCCTGACCCCGGTTTGCCCATATTCGATTTATAGAAAACTGGCCGAAGAATTAAACGCGATATCCCGTCGAATTAAGCAGATTGTGCAACAGATACGGGTTAAAGGCGCTTATGCAATCGGCCAGTCCGATCTATCCCGACTAGCAGACGCCGACGATGGCGAGCTAATCGGGGTGGAAGGGCTCGAAATGCTCATAGAAGGCGGCATCGAGAAGGGCATAGCCTGGTGGCCTATCGAGCCTGCCGTGAAGGCCCTTCAACAGCTATATCAGCAGCGTGATCAGCTTAAACAGACCATTTACGAAGTCACCGGTATTTCAGACATTGTGCGCGGCCAGTCATCGGCCAGCGAGACTGCCACGGCGCAGCAGATCAAGACGCAATGGGGCTCGCTCCGGGTTCAAAAGCTGCAAAACGAGGTCCAGCGGTTCGCCCGCGACCTTTACAGGATCAAGGCTGAAATCATTTCCAATCATTTCTCGATTGAGACAATGATGCAGGTTACAGGGATCAAGCTACTGCGTCAGCAGGAAAAGCAGATGATCCAGATGCAAATGCAGCAGCAGCCGCCGCCGCCGCCACCACAGCCCGGCCAGCCTCCGCAACAAGCGCCACAGCCCCCGCAATTGCCGCCTGAAATCGCCAAGGCGATGAAGGAGCCAAGCGTAGAGGAAGTGGAGCAGGTTATCAGGTCCGACATGCTGCGCTCCTACCGCGTGGACGTGGAAAGCGATAGCACGATACGTTCGGATATGACGCGCCAGCAAAAGGCTATGCAGGAGTTTCTTACCGGCACAAGCCAATATCTCGCCGCTGCCGGTCCCGTTGTCCAAAGCGGAATGATGCCGCCCGGCCCGCTGATCGAGGTTTACGCAGCATTCGCTAGAATGTTCAAGCTTGGTAAGCAGGCAGATGATGCCCTTGACCAATTGAGCGAGACGGCCAAGGAAAACCCGCCACCACCCAAGCCTGACCCAGAAGCCGAGAAAGCCAAGGCGCAAATGGCGATGGAAAAGGAAAAGGCGCAGGCCAGCCAGCAACTTGAGCAAGCCAAGCTGCAAATGCAGCAGCAGGGCGAGCAGGCCAAATTGCAAATGGAACAGCAAAAGATGGCTATGGACGCGGAAGCGACACAAGCCAAGGGGCAGCAGGACGCCATGCTGGCCCGTGAGAAGATGTACGCTGATATTGAATTGCAGCGTGAGAAGATGGCTTTCGAGCAAGAAATGGCCCGCGAAAAGATGGCTGGTGAATTGGAAATCAAGCGCATGATGGCGCAGGAACAAGCAGCCATCGCCAGTGAAGCAGCAGAACACAAGGCAGAAATTGCTAACAAGGAAGCATCGAGCCGTGCCAAAGCAAAGGCGGGTAAATAATGGCCACTAATCAGGAATTGCAGCAAGCCAGCGTCCGGGCCTTTACGGGCACGGCGTACAGCTACAATGACGACTGGATGGCATTGTTTGACCTGCAAGGGATTGCAGAAGGCGCATTCAACGACCGGATGCTTGTGTTTCTAAATGGCTATCTTGGAACAAGCTATAAAAACATAAATGATGCGAAGAAAGCGTTCGCGGTTTCCAAGGGATTTACTAGCTGGAATGAGTTAGGTTCGTTTGATATTGCGGCGTTGTATTTTGCTTTCAGTGAGGATTTATCTGTAACTGATAGGATTGTTCCCGTCTCCCTCACTACAGCCCGCGCTAGCACAACGTATGTTTACAATAGTTCGGGTGTGTTGACTTCTGTAGCGAGCGGCGCTCCAGCCTTCACCTACGATCCGTCCACGCTGACAAGTCTTGGTCTGCGGCAGGAATTGGCGGAAACCAACGTATTGCTAAATTCTGTTACACCATCGTCGTGGAGCGGCAATGGGGTCACATCTTTTACAGCCGATGCGGCAACAGGTATTGATGGCTTGACCAATGCCGCCAAGATGGTCGAAGATACCGCGAACACGTACCATTGCGCTATTCACTCTTTCACTGGAACCGCTGCTGCTTGGTATGGCTACCACATTGTAAAAGCTGATGCGACGTATACGAAAGCGCAATTGTTTTTCAGTGGAGCGTCTAACACTGGCGCAGTCTTTGATCTGACTAACGGTTCTGTTCTATCTACCACGGGCACATTACTTGGGTCTGGCTCAAAAGACCTCGGCAACGGTTGGTGGCTGATCTGGATTTCAATGACGCTAACAGCGGCGGCGTGGGGTTTGTACTGCGGTGGCGTAACTTCTAGTGGCGCTGTCCCACGAAGTCACACAGGTGATGGGTCGTCTGGTATTTACTTTGATCGGTATCCCAAGATAGCACTAGGGACTGTTCCAACCTCGCCTATCCCAACCGGCGCTACATCAGTCACCCGTGCGGTGGATACAAACACGCTAGCCACTTCTGGCTGGCTTAACGCTGCGGGCGGTACTTTCGTTTTTGAAGGGCGGGTGCCGACAATAACAGCGGCTTCCAGCCTGTTCGGACTATCTGACGGGACTGCAAACGAGCGCATCTATGCGACAATCAATTCAAGTGGGAATGGAAATCTGCTTGTTGTCGATGGTGGCGTGACGCAGGCAGACGTGACAACGGCAAACGCGGCAACAGCATCGACAAGTTTCAAGTTCGCTGTGCGGGTTGAGGCAAACAGCTTTGCGGCCTGTCTAAATGGCGGGACTGTGGCAACTGATGTATCCGGCACGCTTCCTACTGTCACGACACTGACCTTGTTGCAGAACTATCTAAATGCGGCCCAATCGAACGGCACATGCGCCAGTTTCCGTTATTATCCGCCTGGCGTGACTGATGCACAGCTACAGGTACTTACCGCATGACGATATATCGCTGGGATGGGTCTGATTTCATAGATAAGCAGACCGGCGAAAAGATGGATATTCCAGAACGGGACGGTCCATGCGTTCCGCTCACCATACAGCACGACATTCCAGATTATATTTCTCCTGTAACTGGCAAGCTCGTTTCCGGGCGAGTTGCGCGGCGGGAGGATATGGCGAGGTCCGGGTGCGTTGAGTACGAAACGCCGAAGGACCGCTTTTGCTTGACCGAGAAGTGGGCCAAGCGCACCGGGCTGCCACTTAAAGGCAGGGACATTTAAGGACACAAAATGGCGGACGAAATTGACGTCGGGGCGACAATCCCCGCGAATGATGTTGCACAACCTGAATCACAAGCGGCGGAAACGCCACAAACCCCGGAAGTCGAACTTGATAGTGAGTTGGATGACATTTGGGAAAAGGCACAAGCCGCGCCCGGCGAGGACGATCCTGCGCCACGGGCACGCGATGAACATGGCCGCTTTCTAAAAGCGGACGGCGAGCCGGAAGAAACACCGGACGCAACAAAGGATTCCGAGGGCCAGCCCCAGGAACAGGAAGCCAAACCGGAGGATACTCCGGCCATTGAGCCACCTAGTTCCTGGTCCAAGGAAGTGCGTGAACACTGGAACGCTATACCGCGCGAAACGCAAGAATATATTGCCAATCGCGAACGGGACATGCACAGGGCCATCACGCAACAGGGGGAACAGTTAAGAGCGTTCGAGCCATACAAGCAGGTCGCTGATTACTTCGCGGACGAAATCCGCGCCTCCAACATGCAACCGCATCAGGCGTTCGCCGCCTTGTTGCAGGTCCAGCGGGATTTGGAGCGTGACAGGTACGTAACAATCAGAAACATTGCCCAACAGTATGGCGTCGATCTTTCCAAGTTTGCCAATGCAGATGAGGGCACGGGCCAGTCGCCGGAATTGGCGTCACTCGCAGCACAATTGCAGGCAGCGCACAGGCAGATTGAAACGCTGAATAGTCGCGTCAGCTTCCGCGAACAGCAGGAGCAAAACGCTTTCATCCAAACAGCCGAGCAAGAGCTAGCCTCTTTCCTGACTGAAAACGCTATTGACGACCAGACCGCTGACTTGATGGTTGATCGGGTTTTGTTCTACCGGACGCAACACCCTGATTGGCATATCAAGCAAGTTCTCAAGCAAGCACACGAAGATTTAACATGGACTGACCCCGCAAGGCGTCAGGCCGCGATTGACCGCGAATTGCAAGCCAAACGTGAAGCCGAGGCAAAAGCTGCCAAGGAGCGAGCGGAAAAGGCACGCAAGGCGGGTTCCGTCAATGTGAAGTCGTCGCCAGTGAATGCACGAGGCAGCGTGACGCTAGACGATGCGTTGGAACAGGCATGGGCAGCCTCGCGGGCATCTTAACATCATAAGGAACTAATGAAATGGCATCGCCTAACGCAACCTTCACCGATTTGGTGACGACTACTCTCCGCCATACGCCAGAGCGCATGGCAGACAACATCTCCAACCATAACGCCCTTGTGTCTCGCTTGAAACAGAAGGGGAATATCAAGACGATTTCCGGTGGCAATACAATCGTTGAGCCACTCGATTTCGGTGGAAACACCAACTACCAGCGTTATTCCGATTATGACGCGCTCTCGATCAATGCTCACCAGCCATTGACCAGCGCGGAATATAATTGGGCACAGGCTGCAATCCATGTGACTGCTTCCGGCGCTGAAATCCGCAAGAACATGGGTTCAAAAGAGCAGATGTTCAATCTGGTAAAAGCCCGCGTGAAGTCGGCCTATCGTGATGCTGCAAACAGCTTCTCGACGGACGTATATTCATCCGGCGCTTTGACCAATCAGGTTGGTGGTCTCGCTCACCTGATCCAGACTGATGGCTCCGGCACTGTCGGCGGCATCGACTCGTCAACCTATACCTGGTGGAAAAACCAGTTCAAGGAAATGACGGGCACAGGCACCTATGCCAGCATCTTGCAGGACATGAACAACCTGTGGATGTCTTGCGTTCGTGGCAAGGATGAGCCTGATCTGCTCGTTTCCACGCACGACCTGTTTGCCGCGTATGAAAATACGTTGCAGCAGTGGCAGCGGTACAGCGACTCGCGGACTGCCGAAGGTGGCTTCCGTGCGTTGAAGTACAAGGGCGCTGACGTGATCTATGACAGCGATGCAACCAACTTCACGACGACCGGCGAGAAGATGTACTTCCTCAATTCGGATTACATCTACCTTGTCGAGCACAAGGAAGCCAAGTGGTCGCGTCAGGAAGATAAGGTTCCTGTGAACCAGGACGCCGTTGTCATCCCGATTATCTGGATGGGCCAAATGGTCTGTGCCAACCGCGCCCGTCAGGGTGTGATGATCGACGCATCGTAATCGCTGAAATCCAGAAAGGACTAAACTAATGGCTACGATCTATTCAGGTGTTGACCTGACTGCAAACGACTCGGCTGCGAAGTTCACGCCGGGCGTTTCCTTCGAGGATAACGATGGCAAGGTTTATCGTTACCTTCAATTCAATGATGGTGCAGGCGCGGTTGCGGCTGTCGCCGGTAACTTTGCGTATGTGTATGCGCCTTCGGGTGCTTCTGCTGGCGCAAGCACGGTTGCGACTTCTGACCTGTCGGATTCGGCAGCGGTTGGCGCTGGCGTGTTCCAGGCTGTTCTCACAGATGGCTATTATGGGTGGTTTCAGGTTGGCGGCATCGCCACGCTGACAACTGCCCTGACGGCTGGTGCTGATGGCAACGCCCTGACCCCGGTTGGCTCAACAGACGGCACGCTCGATGTGTCGGCTCTTGTGACTGACCATATCTGCGCCATCGCAATCGACGCTTCTGCGAAGATTGTTCGACTGGTGAATATGTAAGGCAAGTGGGCGGGGGCTTCGGCTCCCGCCTTTCTCATTCAAACAGGTGGAAAAATGGCGGACGATTTCAACGTAATTACCAAGGAACAGGTTGCGGCAAGGCCGCTGAAATTCCCAACGGAATACGTCAAGCAGGCTGACGGGACTTACAAGGAAGTTGACTACGTTGTCTATGCCGCAATGGGAAAGGCACAGAACGCAACGACCAAGGCGCGAATCAAGGACATTCAAGGGACAGTCCTTTGGGAAGTATTCGAGAAATACTACGAGGCGCACAAAAAGGGCAAGGAAACCCCGGTGAACGGCACGCCGCTTGCTGTATGGGCTGGCTGCACACCGGAACAGGCGGAAATTCTACGCAGCAACGGGCTTCATTCCGTTGAGGACGTGGCCGGTGTTCCTTCATCTATCGCCAACCGCATCCGGTTCCCAGGCGTTGACAACATAATCAGCAATGCCAAGCGATTTGTGGAAGGCGCAGACCAGCGCGCAACCGAAGTCGCATTGGCAAAGAAGGACGCTGAAATCTCCGAAATGCAGTCTCGCATGAAGGATATGGAAGATGCCTTCAATCGCATGATGGAAGCGCAGGAAAAGGGCGATGCCGAGCCTAAAAGGCGCGGCCGTCCACCTAAACAGCAGGAAGTCACCGAAGATTTCCAACCAAGCGAGGTTGATGTAGGATGAGCCTTTTAACGCTCGTTGGAGACGCGATGGTGCTTTGCGGCCTGTCGCGTCCTGCAACTGTTTTCACGAACACCGATCCGACAGTGCAGGAATTTATCGCATGGGCGCAAGTCGATGGCGATGACCTTGCGCTGATGGATTGGGCGCAGTTGAAAACGCTTATCACGCTAACGGGCGATGGATCATCGACAACCTTTGACCTTCCGGGCGATTTCGCGCGCTGGTATGGCGGCGATACGTTCTACCTGAATGGGGAATCGTCCGGCCCGCTGCTGAATGTCAGCGATGAAGATATGCTGAAGGCCAAAGCGCAAAGCACATCGCCCACACGGCCTATCTGGCGGCGATTTGGCGATCAGATCGAGTTCTATCCGGCCCCGACTGCATCACAGACTATCAAGGGTGAATTTCGGTCTGAATACTGGATAATGGACTCCACCCTTACCACGCGACTGGCTGAATGGACGGCTGACGATAACGAAACGCTGTTTTCCGATCCGTTGCAGCGGCTTGGTATTGCTTGGCGCTGGAAGGCGTCGAAGGGCCTGGATTACGAGCGTATCGAAGCCGAATACCAGAAGCAAAAGCGCATCCGGTTTATTCAGCAGGACGGCCGCAAAACCATCCGGCTTCCGACGATTTATCCGTCCGATATGGCGTCAAACAGTTATGACGTGAATGTGGTTGTGCCCTGATGTTTGCCCGCGCCATGCCATCCAAACGCCGCAAGCGGTCCAGCAAGACCAAGACCTTGCAGGCTCCTACGCTTGGCTGGGTAACTGAGGAAAACATAATTGCAGGAAGGCCGGGAACAGCACGCCAGCTTGTAAACTGGTTTCCAGATGCCAATACGGTTGGCGTCAGGCGCGGCCATGCAAGCCATAGTGATACGGGCGAGACAACGCCGGTCAATACATTGATTGCCTATCATCTGGCGAACGGCAATAAGAGCCTTTATGCGGCCTGCAATGATACGATCTACAACGTAACGGGTTCGAGCGCTTCGGCCACGTCAATCACCAGCCTGACAAGTTCAAAGCTGGAATGGGTTAATTTCGCGGCTACCACGACCAATTACATCTTCGCGGTCAATGGTACAGATAGCGCAATTACATTCGACGGTACGACATGGGCCAACCCGTCTATAACAGGGGTTTCCAGTTCGTCATTCACGAACGTTGCTATATTCAAGCGTCGGTTATTTTTTACCCTGTTGAACAGCCTGCAATTCGCATATCTGCCGGTCGGCAATATCGCGGGAGCAGCGGCAACCTTTGACCTTGGCCCGGAGTTTTCCAAGGGCGGCTATCTGATAGCAATTGGCGTGTGGACGATGGACGGCGGGGCTGGTCAGGATGACCATATCTGCTTCATCACGTCAGAGGGCCAAGTCTCGATATATCAGGGCGACGACCCCAGCGATGCAAACCATTGGGCGAAGGTTGGCACGTATAACCTGCCGAAACCGATTGGCAAGCGTTGCGTGATGCAGGTTGGCGGTGATGTGTATCTGGTAACGGAAGCCGGGATTATTGCGCTGCGGGAAAGCCTTGCGCTGGACATTTCGGCGGCAACAGCAAGGGCTATTACCAAGAACATTCAAAGCGCTGTAAATACCGCTGCCGACCTGTACCGAACGAATTTCGGCTGGCAGTTGCTTTCCTATGCTGCTGGCAAGATGGCAATCCTGAATGTCCCGCTGACTGAAAGCGAAACGCAACACCAGTATGTAATGAACAGCGTGACGGGCGCTTGGTGCAAGTTCACCGGCATGAATGCCAATTGTTTCGCCGTTCTAGGTGACGAATTATATTTCGGCGGAAATGATGGCGTTGTTTACAAGGCGCATACAGGCGCGTCAGACAATGGCGCGGACATTATCGCGGATTATGAAAGCTATTACGATTATTTCGGCGCTCCCGGCCTTTTGAAGGACTGGAAGATGATCCAACCGATTATCTACGCTGACGGATCGGTTGTTCCAGCAATCGGGCTGAATGTCGATTTTGAAGATTCAATCCCGGTAACGAGTATTTCAGCAAGCACGGCCACGGTCATCCGATGGGGCGAGTTCAATTGGGATGAGGCGTCATGGTCTGCGGAACGGACGTTAAGCAAGCCATGGATTTCGCTGAATGCGTCAAAGCCTGGATATGCGGGCGCGGTCAGGATGCGCGCTGTTGTGAAGGGTTCCGGCTCGCCGGTAACGCTGGAAATCAACGCTTTTAACCTGATCTATGAGGTTGGCTCACCTTTATGAATAGCGGCTTTGTTTACAACCACGATGCAGAAGTGGCGCAATGGTTGGCAGACGGGGTTGAAGGCGTCGAACAGTTTAGCCCGCCTTATGTCGCATTCGGTTATGTCCGCGATGGGCGGCTTGTCGCCGCTGCATTGTTCAATGAATGGAACGGCTCAAATATAGAAATTTCAATCAGGACAGAAGGTGCTATCCGGCGTGATTTCATGCGGGCTTGCTATGTCTATTGCTTTGAGGAAATCGGCGCGACCCGTGTAACCGCAAAAGTGCGTCGATCAAACAAACATTCGGCGCAAGTCGTATCGAAACTCGGCTTCACATTCGAGGCAACGCTGAAACATTATTTTGGATCGTTCAGGCGGGACGATGCGCTGGTGTTTCGGCTTCTGAAATCCGACCAACCCAAATTCATGAGGTCATAACATGGCTGGTGGTTCTTCCCCGCCTCCCGCGCCCGATCCCGTCAAGGTCGCGGAAGCACAAACCCAATCTAATAAAGAAACGTCGCAGTTTCAGGCCGGGATTAACCGCGCCGATCAATATACGCCGCAAGGCTCTACGACCTGGCGCATTGCTGGCTACTGGCCGGACGGTTCCCCAAAATACGAAAGCACGCAAGCCTATTCTCCCGGCGAGCAGAATATCTATGATCTAAACAATCAGGCGCGGGCGAATGTCGGACAAATTGCGGTCGATCAAAGTTCCCGAATTGGGAACATGCTGGGCACACCGCTTGATCTGAGCAACGAGAATGTATCAGGCTATCTGATGGATTTGGGCCGGAAACGTATGGACCCGATGTTTGATGAAAGGTGGCAGCGTCAGGAGCAGGACTTGGCGAACAAAGGCATTAGCATGGGTTCTGATGCCTATGGCCGCGCCCGGACTTCTTTCGACCAATCCCGCAATGACGCCTACAACCAGCTTCTATTAAGTGGCCGTGCGCAGGGCGTGCAGGAAATGCTTGCGGCCCGCAATCAACCGATCAATGAAACAACCGCTCTTATGTCCGGCTCGCAAGTTAGCCAGCCTTCGTTCGTGGGTAACCCGCAGACTGGCGTTGCGAATACGGACGTGGCCGGGATTTATAACAACAACTACAATCAGCAGATGGCCGCTTATAATGCGGAGCAGCAAGGCAACAATGCCATGATGGGCGGCCTGTTCGGTATGGGCGCATCAGCCCTGCGCTTCCTGCCATTCTCTGACGCCCGGTTGAAAAAGGATATTGTACGCACTGGAGAAACAGGGCCGAAGGGCCTTGGTGAAGTCGAATGGACGTACATTTGGGGCGGGCCGAGGTATCGCGGCTATATCGCGCAGGAAGTCTTGCCGCTGTTCCCCGATGCTGTTCACTACTCGCCGGAAGGCTTCATGGCTCTTGACTATTCGAGGATTGTCTAATGGCTCTAGGTTTTTTTGAGGCCGTCGATCCAATCGAACAGGCCAAAAACCCTAACTATGTCGCAAGCCGTCGCCGGATGCTTGAGGCATTGCAAAAAGAAGCAATGTCAACGGCTCCGATCAAGCATTGGACGCAGGGCGGGGCTCGCCTGCTGAATGCGTTGGCGAACAAGTATGAGGAAGGGCAACTTGCCAAGGGCGAACGGGAAGGGCTGAAAGAAAACGCAGCCATTCTTGCATCGCTGTTTGGTGGCACGGGTACGGCTCCCGGTGTGTCTCCCGCTGGTGCAGCCGTAGCGCCGGGGGGTGGGCCGCCTCCATCTCCCGGCGCACCCGCTCGCCCTGCTGAAGTGGTAGTCCCTGACCCATCCACAACGGTGCCTGGCGCTCCTGTGCGCGGCGTTGCTATGCCGCAAGAAATGGCGGGGGGTGGCACATCTGGTTCTCCGCAGGATCGTGATTTGGCTATTCGGACAATTCTAGCCGAGGCTGGAAACCAAGGACCACAGGGGCAGGCAGCGGTTGCCGCAGTTATCCGAAACAGGATGGCTACTGGCAAATGGGGCAGCACGCCTTCTGATGTTGTTTTGGCAAAAAACCAATTTGAGCCTTGGAATAAGCCGGGCAATCCAAACGACCCGATGAGGTTTGACCCGAATAGCCCAAAATATGCTGCGGCGGCTAAGATATATGATGCCGTCATGACCGGCCAAGTGCCAGACCCGACACGGGGCGCAACGCATTTTTATGCACCTGTCGCACAGTCTGCCTTGGGAAGGAATACGCCAGCATGGGCTAGAGGCCAGCAAGGCCAGAAAATAGGGGGGCACACATTCTTTGCCCCGGAGGGCAGAGTTAGCCCCGGCGCACAACTTCCTAGCGCACAGGCCGACGCCTTCGGCGCGAGTGTCACTCCCGGCAGTCCTGCAATCCCGCCAAGCCCAGCCCAGCCTTACAATGTAGCACAGGCAGGCGGCGCTCCCGTTGCCCCTCCGCAATCGAACGTCCAGCAACGCCTCATGGCCGCAATGGGCAATCCGAACTTCGCGGCATATATCCAGAAAAACCCCATCGCGTTGATGATGTTGCAGCAGCAGATAGGCAAAGACCCGATAACTCGCCAGAAGCAATTGCTGGAAATTCAGCAAATGCAACAAAACATGCAGGGCGGCAATCCGCAGCAACAGGAAAAAGCACGCCTTGAATTGGAAGCGCTTCGCAAAAAGATAAACGATGGCGAGCCGACAAACGATGTAAAGAATTACAGGTACGGCCAGAAAGACCCCGCTTTCATTGCTCACCAAGAAAAGATGAAACGCGCTGGAGCCATGCGTAGTGAAGGCGCAATCCCGCCAGGGTATAGCGCGGTCCGCGATGCAACAGGAAATGTCATAAGGCTTGAGCCAATCCCAGGCGGCAAGGTGGCGGAAGCCGCAAAAGCGCAAAAAGTCTCCGAGAAAAGTTCGGCTAGCAATGTCGTTGATGTGATTGGCGATATTGAAAAAGCCATGAGTGGCGCGACTTTGCCGACTACGGGTGCGATTGGTTCTAGGCTGGCAAATTATGGCGGTACTGCTGCAAACGATGTTCGCCGCAATCTTGAAACTCTGAAAGCCAACATATCATTCCAGAAATTGAATGAAATGCGCCAGCAATCCCCGACAGGTGGTGCATTAGGGAACGTCAGCAACAAGGAAACGGATTTGCTTGGCGCTGTTATCCGCAACCTAGAGCAATCACAAACCAAAGCACAATTTGTGAAAAATCTTGGTGTGGTAAAGGATACTTATCTTAAAATAATTCACGGGCCTGATTACAAGAAAGCGGCGGCTGCACCGGCGGGCAAGCCAAGCCTGCCCGGCGCTGGCAAAGTTGGAGTTTACAATCCAGCTACAGGAAAGATCGAATATCAATGATTGAGATCAAAGCGCCTGACGGGTCCGTTGTCCATTTCCCCGATGGGACTGACGGGTCTGTCATTGAAAAAGCCATGCAGGCACAATTCCCGCCGACAGGCGCGGACACATTAACAGATGTTGCGATGGGCGGCGCTGTTGGTGCTGCGAAAGGCACACTTGGCCTTGCTGGTATGATACCAGATGTTGCCGGTCTGGCGCGTGTTGGTGCAAATAAGCTTTTCGATCAATTCATGCCTGCCCGGCCAGCCAATGCCCCGAAACCGCCTGACCTTGGGGAATATCTTGGCAGCGCTGGATTGCAAAAAGGCGTTGAAAAGCTAACTGGAAAATTCTACGAGCCAAAAACAACCGCAGGGCAATACGCAAAGACTATTGGTGAGTTTTTGCCAGGTGCTGCAATTATGCCGGGCAGTATTCCCGCGAATCTTGCGATGGCGGCAACGTCTGGCGTAGGCGCAGAAACAGCCGGGCAGTTGACTAAAGGCACAGGCGCAGAACCTTATGCAAGGCTTGCGGGCGCTTTGGTTGGGGGCGCTGCACCGTCAATGCTGAAACGCATAGCAACTCCATTGCCAATCGACCAAAAAAGAATGGAGATGATAAAGCTACTTGAAAAAGAGGGTATACCGCTGACGGCTGGGCAAAAAACAGGCAACAGTGCCGTGCAATATGGAGAAAGCATACTTGGAACAGCGCCTTTCTCTGGTGGCAAGGCCGCCGCTATACAGGATGCACAGGCCAAGGCATTCACGCAGGGCGGCTTAAAGCGAGCCGGGATAATAGCCGAAGATGCGGGGCCAGCAACGCTAAACAAAACCTATGCTGAATTTGGGCCGAGGTTTGAAAATGCCGCCGCTAGGTCGAACTTTACGCTAGATAAACAATTTGCAAAAGAATTGCTGCCGACATTCGAGCGGTATGTGAAAAATAGCATACCTGACCAAAGGCCGTCGCTCCCTGATAGTTTGGCAAGGTCTATTACTGACATATCTAAGAACCAAGGCGGGAGCATGACTGGGGCACAATTCAGTTCTATGCGCCGCGATATACAAGACGCGCTGAAAACGGCAACCGGCGACTATAGGGAATTGCTTGTTAGCTTGAGAAGTTCACTTGACAACAATCTCATGCGGACCGGCAGCCCCGGTATGGTAAACGAATGGAAAACATTAAATAAGGATTATTCAAACTTCAAAACTATTGAAAAGGCGATGGGCGGGGCCGGTTCTGGTACTGCGTTTGGAACATTGTCGCCGCAACAATTGCGGACTGCGGTGCAGAATAGCTATAGCGGGGCATATACCCGTGGCACGAGCGATATGGCAGACTATGCCCGCGCCGGTGCCGCTATCATGCAACCGCTTCCTAATTCAGGAACAGCACAAAGGAACCTAATCACTGGAATTGTGGATAAAACAACTAATGCAGCGCCGGTAATCGGCGGGGTCGCTGCGTTTAGCGCTGGCCGTAGCCCGGAAGAAATTCTGGCTGCGGTCTTGGCCGCTGGGGCAATCCCAGGCACAGCGGGCCGCGCCATTATGTCAAAGCCAGTGCAGAAGTACCTTGCAAACCAGAAGTTTGCCGGACCAGACAAAGACAAGATAGAACGGCTATTGATGGCTATTCGCCCCGAATTGATGAATGTGAGCGGGAATAGAGGCCAAAAATAGCCGTTAATATTTGCGTTGCCATTCCGGCTGCAATCAGGCCGATGATGGCGGCTGCGTATCCGTTTTCGGTCCATTTCCATTCAATGTTTGATGAAATCACGGCACCGAACACCGACAATTGAAACAGTTTCCAAATCATGAGGCTTCCTAATGGCTTATAACGGTTCCGGCACGTTCAACTTGTCCGATACGCTTACGGCATCTACCACGGCAACTGCTTCCGAAGTCAATGCAATTCTGTCCGATATAGCAAGCGGCTTAACCGCAGCCCTGGCTAAAGACGGCCAGTCTAGCATGACCGGCCAATTCAAGGCAGCGTCTGGTACAGTATCGGCTCCCGGCATTGCTTTTTCAAGTGACACAAACTCCGGTTTTTACCTGATTTCTGGTGATACTTGGGGACTAAGCCTTGGCGGGGCGCTGATTGCCACCTTTGACACGGGCGGAATAAACCTTGCCAGCGGCAAGACCTTTGAAATCAATTCTGTTGACCAGAACGCTTTTCCGTCCGGTACGCGGATGCTTTTTCAGCAGACGGCAGCCCCAACCGGCTGGACCAAGGACGCCACGCATAACGACAAGGCGCTGCGCATTACGTCCGGCACGGTATCGACGGGCGGAACTGTAGCCTTTGAAACAGCCTTTGCCAGTAAATCAGTCGCGGGCACGATTGGCGGCACAGCCCTGACCGAAGCGCAACTCCCGGCGCATACCCATACCGTTGACACGAAATCCACGACCTACACGGGCGGCGCTTCCACATTCGAGGCAATCAACGGCTCTGCGGGTACGCCTACAACGGAAACAACGTCAAGCGTCGGTTCTGGCGATACTCACACGCACACATTCACCGGCACGGCCATTGATCTGGATGTGCAGTTTGTCGATGTCATAATTGCAGAAAAAGATTGAGGGTTTTGACACGCATGAAACCCCGCGCCGAACCGGGCGAATATTGCCCATTCTGGAAAAAGGACGTTTCCAAGGTCTGCCATACTTGCCACTTGTACGAATGCATCAAGGGCAAGGCCAAGGATGGCGAGCCTACAGTCCAATGGGCCTGTGCAATACGGCTTATTCCAACCGTGATGGTCCAGAATACCAACACGGCCAAGGAAGTAACGGAAGCCGTCGAGGCACTTCGCAAAGACGTGCAAAACACTTCACCGATTAAAGTCATAGAAAGCATCGCCCGTGCCGCTCCGCAATCGCTCACTTGAAATGGGCGGCAAGCCCATAGAGGGCGTTGCCGATGGCGTTGAGGATACAGACGCTGTTAACAAAGGACAGATGGATACGGCTATTGCCGATGAAATCGCCGCCGCCGCGCATGATCCTGTTACCCTTGCAGGCACACCGGATTACATCACGCTTTCAGGACAGGTTATTACCCGAAGCCAGATTGATTTAACTGCCGATGTGACTGGTGTTCTTCCGGTAGTCAACTTTGCCACAGGCACGCCTGACGGGACAAAGTTCGTCAGAGATGACGGCGTTTTGGCTGCTGTTCCAGATAGCTACCCATGGACCGAAAGCGTTCTAGCATCCGACGCAAGCATATCTACAACAACATGGACTGACGTTAGCTCCGCGCTATCGTTCGCCGTTGCTGCAAGCACGAATTATCTAGTGTTCTTTGACCTGTTTGTGACGGGTTCCACAAGCGGCATAAATCTGGCGGTGAATGGTCCTTCCGGGGCAACCTTTTACGCGGGTTGCCATGGTGGCGCAGGCGGCACGCAAGCCGCTGTTACCGCTTATGACACAACGTTCTATACCGGAGCGGCCAGCACAAACAGCTATTATGTCCGGGCAATGGTTGATTTCCGCAACAGCACAAATGCGGGAACGCTGGCGCTGCGGTTCAAACTGACTTCAGGCACGACAACAACATACGTCCGGGCGGGTGCGCTCCTAAAATACAGGGTAAATTGATGGCAATTTCTGAAACAATTATCCGCCCAGGCGTTGCTCCTATCGAGGGCGGGTTATCATCGACAAATAGCGTCGATTGGGCAAATGTCGGTAATAAGCCGGGATTGCTGGAATCAGCGAATAATCTGAACGATGTTGAAAATGCTTCAACCGCACTGACCAATCTTGGCGCAACATCTTCCGGTGCGGCTTTATTGACTGCTGCGAACGCCGCTGCACAGCGTACGCTTCTGAACGTCGAAGATGGCGCGGACGTAACGGACGCAACGAATGTTGCCGCCGCTGGCGCTGTCATGGATGGCGACTTTTCCACGAATGGCCTGCTGAAACGCACAGGCTCTGGCGCTTATTCAACGGCAACGGAAGGCACGGACTATTACGCACCGTCCGGCACTGATGTCGCCCTGGCTGATGGCGGCACAGGCGCAAGCACGGCACGCGGCGCACTGACTGCCCTTGGTGCTGTTGGTCATTACACAAGCAAGGCGACGGTTGCAGCGCTTGGTTTATCGGCGGGGGCAACTGTAAAAATCAATGGCGATACATGGGTTCTGACTAGCGGAAACTATGCCTCTCTTGTGACTGCGGACACAGAAGAAGGCTTGTATTTTGCAGATGGAGCTATTGCTACATCTACCGCCGCATGGGTGCGAATATATGAAGGCGCTATAAAAGCATCATGGTTTGGGGTTTCTACATCTAATACGGCAGCACAGAACGATACGGCATTGACCGCTGCAATTGCGGTTGTTGCTGCCGGGTCTGTTTTTGAGATTGATGTTGTTGGGACGGTTCCGTTCTCCGATTCTTCGCCGTCATTTACAATATCGGAAAACGATGTGACGGTTAGGCTTGTCGCTGGTTGCAATATGCGCGCCAAAGACCTGACGGGGACGGCTATATTTATATCTGGCGATAGGGTTCGGATTGAAGGGCCTGGCAAATTTTTATCTTACATTCAAACATTCACAGAAGCTGGCGATTTTTCAACTGTTACTGCAAATGTAGGAACATTGAATATAATAGAAGTGTCCGGCGATGATTGCGTGTTTGATAGCATTGGTATTGATAATCCTGTGCAATGCGGGATTTTCCTGGATAATTGCAACGGCACTGTGATAAAAAATTGCTACGGGTCAGGCAATTTTCCCTATTCAGAATATAACGGCAGCACGACGCTTAATCTTTATTTCGTTTATTTCGACCCTGCTGACGGAGGAACATTTACTGTCGAAGGCTGTACGTTTGATTCCTACATAAGTCCGGTTGGCGTCGGCAACTTATCCGGTTCTGCTACTGCGTTCAGGTGTCGCATAGTAAATAACAAATTCAAAAATTGTTGGGATCATGCTGTTTATGGCCTCTCCATGAAGGGGACCATAGTTAGTGGAAACCAGTGCGTAGATTGTCGGAAGCCATTCGCTATTGATGCAGAGGGCTCGGTAATCACAGGCAATACGACTGTTGCAACAGACACAACACAATCAAACCACTTCCAAGGATGGTCGCTACGAAACGCAAAACGTGTTCGCGTATCTGATAACTATATTGAGGGCGTCGGCGCTGCGATAAGTCTTGACGCAACAATCAATTCGGCTGCTGCTGGGACTTCCCTCCGTGATGTTGTTTCGATTGTATCTGGCGGCTCTGGATACATCGTTGGGGAAGTCATAACACTGACTGGCGGAACCCTTTCAGGGAGCGGAGCGCAGGCGACGTTGACAGTTCTTACAGTAAATTCAGGCGCAGTGACTTCGGTAGAAATAACTACCGCTGGCGGTTATTCTGTCGTTCCAGCCGACGCAGGCTCAACGACTGCTTCCGCTTCCGGCACTGGCGCAACATTCCAATTTGAATGGTTTGCTGACATTTTCGACAACGAAATAACTGATAACACAATCATACAGACTGCCGCATCATCTGAACTTGAATGTTGTGTCCGGGTCTACTCGCAGTATGCCCGTTCCTACCGTAACAAGATTGACAATAACAGGCTTCACAATCGCTCTGGTATTGCCCTGTTTCAGGGCGCAATCTACGTTCAAGGCTCATCTTCGCACCAAGGGTATGGGAACAGCGTAACAAGGAATCGTGTTGTATCCACAAAGAACAATTGGCTGTGCTATGGCGCTTATCAAACAGATTTGAGGATTGAAGGTAATATCTTCGAGCGTGCAAATTGGGAATACGCCAGCACGGTAACTCTTGAAATGGTTTATCTTGAGAACAGCACACGTCCGCAAGTTTACAACAACGACTTTATAATTGTTGGCGGTTGTGGCGGCTTGACTGCTCGCGGAATAACCGTGGCGGCCACATGCACTGATGCTGCTCTTGTCGGAAATAAAAACAAGATGCGAAGCGCATCGCTCGTGAACATTGCAACAATAAATTCTGCATTCATTATAGACAGCGGTACAGACACGTATCGTTCGCGCAACCATTACAGCATGGACTACCCTCTAACAGGAACTATAACATTAGGTGCCGCTAGTGGGTCTGCCCAAGTCCAGAACGATAATGTTGTTGCAAACAATGCTTGCCGGGTAAAGATCACGCCCCGCACGGCAGGCGCGGCATTGGAAGCTTTAGACCATGGTGTTTATGTAGAACACAACGGCGGAACTTATTTTGCGACTGGATATGTGAAAATTGTTACCGGCGACGCGAACACATCTACGAATACCTCGTCGTGGAATTATGAAATTGATTGGTAGTTGAAACAATGAAACTTACAAATGAAGGTATTCGCGAAATCAAGTCGCATGAAGGCTTGCGTCTTAAGGCGTATCCCGATCCGGGTTCGAAGGACGGCCACCCGTGGACTATCGGTTATGGTCATACTGCATTGGCTGGCCCGCCTTCCGTGCATCGTGGTATGGTGATTACCGAGGCGGAAGCTGAAGAAATATTCGCCCGCGATATTGCAAAATTCGCTGACAAGATACGCCCGTACATAAAGCGCGAATTGAACGACAACCAATTTAGCGCGTTTGTCTCGTTTGCGTACAATGTCGGGATCGGCGGGTTTTCCAAATCATCGGCGCTCGAAGCTGCAAATCAGGGGCGTCTTGATCTTGTGCCGTCCCGCCTGTCGCTCTGGAACAAGAATGACGGCAAGGTGATGCCGGGGCTTGTAAACCGCCGCGCTGCGGAAGGCCGCTTGTTTATGAAGCCTGTCGCCGCGCCGCATCCTGAAATTGAAGCCGAAGAAATGCCGCCTGTGACAAACAGGGTTGAACCGTCCGAAGGCAAGCCAATGGCAGAATCGAAAACCGTTCTTGCGCAGGTGGCGCAATGGCTGGCCGCTGGCGGTGCTGCGGCTCTGACGGCTCTTGGCGCTATCCCTTGGCAAACTGCGGCGGTCATGGCTGGCGCGTCTCTTGCCGGGTTTGGTCTTTACATCATCTACGAGCGGCGTCGTCACTCTAGGGAGAGCGGGATATGATCTGGCTATCGTTCTTTTTCCAGCTAGCGAAAGCGAATTGGAAAGTAACCGGCATTGCAATCCTTGTGCTGATAGTCGGCATTGCAGGCTGTCAATATCGTTCTTCCCTGATCGAAAAGGGCCGGAAGGATGCAATCGAGAAAATAGAGCGGGACAACAAAGCATCGGAAAAGAAAGCCGGTGAACGTCAAAAGACCGTTGATGAATGCCCTCTTGGAAAATGGGATCGGGAGAAGCACAAATGCGAGGTCTGACATTGATTTCAGCTATCATCCTTCCTCTGGCTATTGCTGGTTGTGCCAATCAGCCATCCCCTGTCAACCGCCCGTGCGGCGTTATAGTCGATCCGTTGAAAGACGTTCAAGGCAAGACGCCCCAGGACGTGCGCCGGATTGATCGCCATTATGAAAGAGGCCATGCAGCAGGTTGCTGGCAATGAAACGCTATTTCCAAACTGAAATGGTATGGTGGCTTCTGGTTGCCATCATTGGGCTGTTTCTTGTGTTTGCCGTCCCTGTGAAGGCCGACGACGCCAGCGAGCGCAAGCAATTCTTCCATGACGTGAAGGATGCCATTTTCTTCGACGGCACTCGATATAACTGCTGCGGCGAGGGCGATGCAACGCGCGCCCGTATTATCGCCAGCCATGGGGATATGCTTGCCGTCGAGATAATCGACACTATGCGCCACCCGACTGCAAAGAAAGGCGAGATTGTAAACGTGCCGCGACGGTTGATTGTGAAATATCCGCTCTCCCCGCAGAAGATGGGGACCATCCTGTTCCTGAATACGGTTGCAAAGAACCGTTCGCCATATTGCTTGGTCCAACAAAGGGCTGGGGGTTAAAACAAGCGGGCCATCCGGTCGCTGTCACTTCCGGGGCGCGGATAACAACTTACTGCGGGGCACTAATGACTGACACAGATACAAGATTAGCAAGGGTCGAAACGCACATAGATTATCTGCGCGATAAAATCGATGGGCATATTATCCAGTCGAAGGAATACAAGGACGATACAAAGTCAGACCTGAAAGAAATAAAGGACGCGGTCAAGAGTCTCGGCGACAAGATGAATGCGCGGGAAAATCAAGCCCGTGGGATTTGGTGGGCTATGACGGCTGGCGTTGGCGGCCTCGCCGCTTTCGGCGGGTACATGCTGAAACCGTTCAAGTAATCCAATCAAAACAATAGGTGATATTTGCCTACACCTAAAATTTCGCGCGCTGTAGCGAAGCAAACAAAATCAGCAATCGAGAAAGCATTAAAAGCAGGCTACAGGCCGCCCGGTGTGTCGGGCCAAGGCCCCGGCGCTATTGGCATGGCCGGGACTGCTATGGGCCTTCCACGAACAACCGTTGCCAATCGCATTCATAGCATGATTGAAATGGGTTACGAACCCGATTGGTCACTATACAAGCAAAGCAGTTTAATCGGCAAGATTGCCGCCGCGCCAGACAAGAACGCGGAACAGGCGGATGAAATCAAAAGCCTGAAACGAAGGCTCAAGGAAATTGAAGAACAAGACACGCTGGAAAAGTCCATTCTGCAAGTTATTGGCTCCATGGCTTCCAGAAATGTTGACCCGCCGAAATGGCTCACCAAGCCGCAATCAAGAGGCAAGGGCCAGCACGTTCCGCTAACCATCTGGTCCGATTGGCACGCTGGCGAAGTTGTAAACCCGCGCGAATTGCATGGCCTGAATGAATTTAATTCACGTATCATGGAAAGCCGGGTTCGGACGCTGGTTGATACTACAATCCACCTTTGCAGAAACCACGGGCCGGGCAACTATCCCGGCGCTGTTGTGTGTCTCTTGGGTGATTTCATATCGGGCGGGCTGCATCCTGAATTATTGCGCTCCGATGACCTTTCCCAAATTCAAGCAACGCTGCACGTCAGGGATACGCTGGCTTGGGCTATCGAGAAGATGGCGGAAGAATTTGGCAGCCTGTTCCTTCCATGCACCAGCGGCAACCATGGCAGAAATACGCATAAGTCAGAATACAAGGGCACGGTATATCAGAATTTCGATTGGCTAATCTATGAAATGCTGATCCGGCATTTTGCAGACCGGAAAGATATTGTGTTTGCAAACCCTGTCACGAACGAAGTGCATTTCAGCATCTTTGGCGAGCGGTATCTAGCGACCCATGGAGATATGCTAGGCGTGCGTGGTGGTGATGGCATCATAGGCTCAATCGGCCCTATCATGCGCGGTTCGCTAAAGGTTGGGCGTCAATCCGCAGCCTATGGGCAAGACTTTGATTGGCTCCTGATGGGGCACTGGCACCAGCCGCTATATCTCCCCGGCATCATCGTTGCGAACACGCTAAAGGGCTTCGATGAATACGCAGCCCGCGCATTGCGTGCGCCACCGTCCGTTCCAAGCCAACCGCTTGTATTCGTCAATGAGAAGTTCGGCCACGTCAGTTATTCAGAAGTTTTCCTTGACGAACCGCGCATGAAGCAAAAAGGCTCATGGGTTCAATGGGCGGCGTGATATTCAGATACGCGCCGCTTTTGGCGCTGACTGACTTCTGGTGGTCCGGGTGGCTTATGACGCCATTAAAATGCCACCACGGTGATTATTCATTTTTGGCGGAATGGGGATGTCATGGCAGTTGTAAAGAGCGCACGGGAACAGACAATAGAGGCGATCAAGCTGGACTTGGTGGAGTTGAAGAAAATATTCGCCAGGATCGAGAACACGGACCCAATGGCGGGGTTGAGACACTATGAACGACTTGCGTTTGAAAAAGCGCGGGAAATGGTTTTATCAGGCAAAGACCCTGAAACAATGCGGAACCCGTACGAGGTCGGACATGTCGAAACCTTATCCGGTTAAATTCTCGAATTTGAAACGGAAAAAGGTTTTCGGCTTCGCGCACTATGGACCGCCGCCACATATCGAAATTGAAAAGACGCTTCTCCTGCCAGGCCAAGGCCGCGAATTATTGGGCACAATCGTGCATGAGGCAATCCATCTGGCTGCTGAATATCTGGAAGAAGATGCCGTTTTGAAAATTGAAGAAGCCGTTGCAAATCAATTATGGGCTATGGGCTTCCGCCGTGTAGTCGAGTAATTCCGGGCAACCGGAATATTACCGGGTTCCCCGGTTGATCCTCCCCGCGACTTGCCCGCTGCCGTAATGGTGGCGGGCTTTTTCGTTTTGGGGCAGCCTATGATTTGAGAAGTTTTTGCGCAAGGTTTGCGCGAATTTCTGGCGGGACTTCGTGAGCGTAAAACGGCTCGCCGTCCTCGGTCCATTCTGCGTATGTCAATTCGCTTCCGCTGAACTCAACATAGGCAATATCAATCTTTGCATCAGGTTTGACCTGTCGCGGTTCTGGCGGGTCAGATTGCATCAATGGACAGTTTGCAGGTCCGGGGCAGTAACCTGGGGCGTCTGGCAAGCAGCATGTCATGATATTGGCCTCTTGTGTTATCGCTTCGCTGCCTGTTCCACCGTATCCATGTAGGCGCGGCGCGCTGGAAAGGAAGGCGCGGCAAAACGCTATCAGGATTTGCACGCTGGTCGAGTGCCGTTGGATATTGCCGTTGACCGATGGAATGCGGCGGTGCGCCGTGGTGCCAAAGCTCCGCAAGCAATCGCGGCGATCAACAAGGGCTATTCCGAATATCTGCCGTACAGGACATGGCGAAAATTGCTAACTGACGGGAAGCTGCCCGGCGAAATGTTGAATCTGCCTGCGGGCAGACGTCGGACAAAGTGAAGGAGCCCGTGAGTTGTACAAATTCCCGGTATGTTCACGCAAGAAACTGCATTTTGGATTGTACAACTTTTCGGCTAGGTCGTTGATTGTATTGTTGTTTTTGCAAAGGCGAATGCGACTGAAAATCGCAGTGTCGGTGGTTCGATTCCGCCCCTGGGCACCAGATAACTGATTGATAATAATAAATAAAAGATGACGGTCGCTATATGCTGAAAACCGGGTTGTACAAATTTTCAGGAAAAGTTGTACAGTTTTGTTGCCGGTGCGTTCCTTCTCTATCCTATCGGTAATTTCAAAATCGCGGCTTTCGTGCCGGGATCAAGTTGCGCGGACTCGCTGTAATGCCGGGCCATGCTGACGGTCTGCTGGCCCAATACGTCCGCAATCTTCGCGTCTGGCAGGCCAGCTTCCTTGAGCATATGGCCTAGTGAATGCCGTAGGCCGTGAATCGTCAGACCTGGTTCGATCTTGCCTTCGGCCTCAAGCCCGGATTTCAGGCGGTGCCAGAGGGTATCAAATCCTGTCGCGGTCATGGGGCGCCCGTTCGAGCGGACGCATAGCTGCAAGCTGTTCGACTGTGGGCGGGCCTGTATTGCATCCGCAAGTACCGCATGGATCGGGGCGCGGACATGGGTTCCCCGCTTGCTGGTCTTGATGGTGATTTCACCGTCTTTGATGGCTGACAGGGTGGCCCGGAATAGATCGGCCTTGCGCCAGCCAGCGCACATTGCCAGTGCCAACGGCAACCGGATGCTGGCCGGGGCGTGTTCTAGCACGATTGCCCGCTCCTGTGCCGTCCATGGCCGGTTGGCTCTTGGCGCGTCCTTGGGCTTCCGCAGCTTCCTGACGGGCTCTGCCAATGGGTTCACCCTGATGGCCCCAATATCGAGGCCGTGCTTCATTACCAGCCGCAAGACCGTCATGGCGTTGTTGGCAGCCCATAGGCCGTAATCTGGAAGCCAGACCTCATTGCGCCAGCGCAACAGGGCGGGGCGCGCCAACGTGTGCGCCTGTATCTTGCCCGTCTTGCCTTTGAGCAGGATCGCAAATGCTCGCTCGTAACTTATGCGGGTTGCCGGGTTGTCTGGATAGTCCACGCTGGCCTTGTACTGGTCCACAAGCCAGCCCAATTCGCCCCGCACATATTCGGCCCGGTTCTCGAATTGCTCGCCCAGGCGGTCGGCTTCCGCCTTCAAGGCCAGTTCATCGTCAGGGCTTGACTGCATCCTGATTGGCTTCTGGCCGGTGCGCCGGTAAAGGGCATATCGAAACACCTTGCCGGATGGCTTCACAACTCTGGTGATGCTGACGTGTTTAATGGTCATGGTTAGCTTTACCATTGGTCCGTCCCCGTTCCTTGAAAATTTCGTCAAGGATAGGGGTTCCGGTAGTTTCTGTCTCGGTCATTGGCTGGCCTATCCGCACGATAACCCGCCCGTCCGGGCAGATTTCCACTGCTGCGACCTGTTCCCCGGTTTCGCGGACGGTACGGATTGCGGCTTGGGTTGTGCGGCGGGCAGGGTATGGCATGGCTATTTCACCTGCTCAATAAATTCGTACAGTTTCCCAACCGGTCTAGTGGCTCTGTTCTGTGGCTGTTTCGTGTAGTTCATCGGGCGCTTTGTTTTCAGGCTTCCGTTAGCCTTGTCACGTATGCGCTCGGCTTTCCTGCGTTCCTGGACGTAGTGCTTGGTCTTTTTCGCGTGGCATGGAGCGCACACATGGCGGCAGTTCTCAAAGCTGTTGTCGCCATCGTCTCCGGCTTCCTGATAATGGTCATATTCTGGCAATCCTTTCGGTTTAAGCCCGCAATATTCGCATAGTCCACCAGCGTGCAGGGCTCGTGCTGCTTTCGTCTTGCGGGTAAATTCCTTGCGGCTCATGCGGCTTGATCCGCATTGGCTTTAAGTTCTTCTGTCGGCACGCCAATTCGCGCCGCCACCCATTCCAAAACGTCTTGTTTGGATTTCTGAAAATCAGCCGGTGACATAGCATTTGGGCCGCGTTGTTTTTGGCTTCTGGCCGTGAAGATATAAACGCGAAGGCCGGACCTTGTTTTTACCTGATAGTCATCCAGCTTGATAAACTGGATCATCCGAATAGCTTCTTCTTCTGTCTCTGCCAGATACATATCAACTTCGTGCCAGCCGGTCGCAATCAATGCCTGCTTCCGCAATGCGTCAGGCGTCGGATAGTGCTTTTGCATCGTCTCCGGCAAGTTTATCCATGCCTCACGCAGCCACGCGAATTGATGGTTGTGTGACGATTGCGAGCGCGGGTAAACCTGCGCCATCGCGTATCGTTCACCTACTACAAAGGTCTGGTCGCATTGCTTGGCATGATAGCCTTTTAGCGGCTTCATGCTGGTGCCGGTCCATGTGAAGATGTTCGGGGTTTCGCTCATTTCTTTGACCGCGTTGGTTTGTAAATCTGCACCCGCGCCAAGGCGTTGGATGCGTCCTGTTTCGTTACTCCAACTGTGATTTTGTACTGTTCCAAACATTCCAGGTACGCCAATAACTCTGCATTGTGGCGGTCAAAGCCGCCGTCATATTCCCGAATGGCGGCGCGTTCTTCGTACCAGCCGCGCCAGCCTTCGGCGTCCATCAGGCGGCTTCCATTATCGGCGCGAACTTTTCACGCAATGCCTTTTCCTTGGCCGCAAGTTCGGCAAGGAACCCGCGCACTTCGGATTCAATTTCCTTGATGCAGTCCCCGTCAAAGTTCACGCGATGGATGAATAGGCCCATTCCGGCTTCTGATAGGTCTGGCTGGTAGGAAACAAAATCGCACCAGTCACGGCCCGCACACGCCATTTGCCATTGCATCTGCAAGACGTACTTATTCGGAACCTTGCCGGATAGCAGTGTATCCAGATGCGTTGCCGGTTGCGGGCATTTGATTTCGATCATGCCAGCGTCGGACACATAGCCATCCGGGCTTGCGCCTGATTTCTCAATCATCGGGTGGTCGATAAACCCAACCATCTGCACTGAATTGCCGGATTGAAATTCATAGCTGGCGCGGGCTTCGTCCTCGTATGCCGTGCCGTGCGCCATGGCAGGCGACACAAAGCCATCCTTTGGCTTGCCGGTGAGGCGTTCAACAAGCAATTCAGCCATATAATTTGCCCGGCTGGCTCCGTAGCCTGATTTCGTTTTTGCCATAAGGTCAGCCATGCGGGACGCGGTGACTTTCCCTAGACGCCGCAAGCGCCATTCTTCTGTTCCCTGTTCGATCATTGCGCGGCTTCTTGCGTTGCTGTTTCTGCTGCATGTGATTTCAACAAGGCAAGCGTATCTTGCCCGATTGTTTCCCTGTCGCTTGCCGATAGCGCCTTCCACCATTTAGCAAGTGCATCTATTCCATCGCGGGCGACGGCTTCGCCTTCCTTGACCAGCATACGTCGAGCGGCTTCATCTTCGGCGCGGTTCGTTGTTTTCTTCGGTGCAGCAACGGGCGCTGCTGCTTTCCCGTCTGCCAAATCGTCATCTTCTTGCGCGATGCCGCAAATGCTGGCGAGCGAATAGCGCCGGGCGTATGTCATGGCCGCGCCCATCTGTTGCGATGTCGCTGGGAATTTGCAAACCGGATATTGGCTTTCAATCCACTGCCCTGACGTGTGGATCATGCGTGTGTGCAGGACGAGCGCTTCCCCTTGCGTGCTGGTCAATTGCACAAGGGCTATTCCCTGCGTTGCAAGGGCTGGCCGAACAACGTTCAGGACTTCGGCAAGGTCCGCGTACTTGTTTTTGAAGTGCGGATTGACTGCGTTTTTGCCAGCATTTTCCATGGTTAACTGCGCCGATGCTAGAGCCTTGGCGATTTCGTTGATGTTTTCTGATGTGTTCATTGTGATACTTCCCTTTGCAGTCCCTTGTACCTCGCACGCGCGACTAAATGCTTGTGCGCTTTGTGCTGCCGCTTGCGGATAGCTGCTTCACGCTTGGCTGCTTCTACGCCTGGATCGTCGTGTCGTGGCTGGCGCAGTGACCACCACCATTTACGAATGCGATAGATCATCGCCTGGCCTCCCGCCACGCCAGCCAGATAGGCAGGGCGGCTAGTATGAAACCAACGACAAGGTGAGCGTTGAGGCTGTCAGTCATTGTGCTGCTTCCTTCTGCGCTTTGCGTTCAGCTATCCGGCGATCCTGCAAGAGATTGTCGATCATGAATTTCAGCGTCTTGTCATCGAACACGTCCGGCCCGCCTTCCTTGGCTTGGAAAGCGCATTCTTTTGCCAGTTCTTCGCTTGTGAATTGTGTTTTCAGGGTCAGCAGCATGGTGCTGCGCAGATAAGGGCCGGGCATGGATCAATCTCCCAATGTGCAAATGTCGTTGCCGAAGGTGGGGTTGAGAATTTGCAGGCGTTGCGATCCGCCGATGACCTGAAACCGCCGCCACGCTGATTTGTACGCAATTGCGCGGCTGTGGCCGGATGCACAAAATTCCTTGTAAAGGCGCAGGACGGAAGCCCGGAAGTTCGCAACGTTGACGGTCAAGTCATCGTTGAGAAGTGGGCCAACTGGTCTGAAATATTCCATCGCGCTGTCTCCTGTGTATGCCCACAGTATCCAATTCAGAAACCACGCTGTCAAGCAAAAAGTTGCTGTTATGGAAACTTTCCAGTTTATCGTGATGTTATAATGGCTTAGCTAGCTTTTCTGCTAAGCATAATTTGCGCTATGGCCCTTATTTCTTGCACCTGTTCTGGTGAGGCTGATCGAAGCAAATCGTTTAGTGTGGGCGCTTCCGGGTCGCGCAATAAATCACCCGGTTGGATATCAAGAGCGTAAGCTAGACCAACTATCCAGTTGTCATTCATGCGCTGATCGCCACGTTCTAGCTTGGAAATTTGCCCTTTATTGGTGTCCAGCCGGTTTGCAAGCTGCTCCTGGGATAGACCTTTTTTCTTGCGCCACTCGCGCAAGTACCATCGAAGCGGTGATTTTGGGCCGATTTTTTCCATAGGGGAGGCTACATACCGGCGCGGATTCGTTCGATATCTAAAATGGAAACTTTCCGCTTGACAGGATAGTTTCTGAATTGGATACTGTAGGCATGAGAACGATCCATCCAATCGCTGCATACCGCAGCCTGCACAAAATGACGCTTTCCGCCTTTGGTGATTTGGCGGGCGTCCAGAAGGCGGCTGTCCACAAGTGGGAAAACGAGACTGGCAAGCCGTCCATTGACGCTGCCCGTCGCATCGATGAGCGGACAAACGGGGCGCTGCCTAAATGGCTCCTGCGCCCTGATGTGTGGGCGGTCGATGACAGTTTGCCCCGTGCTCATAACGAACCATCGGAACAGGAGCCCGCGCAATGATCTGCACAAAATGCGGCGGCGCACGTATGCGCGACACTGACGAACCGGGCCGGTGGGAGTGCATTGATTGCGTGCAACCGAAACAAACATTGGGCGGATCGTCTGCTGATGAATTGCATTGGAAGGCCCGCGCGCTGAAAGCGGAAGCCCGCGTTGAGGAATTGTTTCAGCAGATTTTTTCTTTTCCAAAAGGGGAGGGCAACACATGATCCGCCCCGCATTGCTTGCCCTCGCTCTGGCGCTTTCATTCTCTGGTCCTGCCTCCGCAAAGTCCCGCTGCATGGGCGTCAATAAAACGCTTTGCGCATTTGCCCGCGCCCACAATCTGAAAATCATTAGCGGCTATCGCAAGAACGCTTGCATAGCTGGCACACGTGGCCGCTCGCTACATGCGTCTGGTCAAGCGATGGATGTTTACAACTGCGGGCGGCGCTGCATACGCGCTGCAAGGGCGCGTAAATTTGGCCTCGGTTTCTATCGCGGACGATTCAAGCACATTCATATTAGCAACGGTGCGAGGGAGCGCAATGTTGTGTTCTATCGCGGCTATCGCAAGCAAGCACGCAAGCACAGGAGATATGCGCGGCGATGATCCAGGTAGCCATTATCTCAATCAGCATCGGGCTTCTGTCGTTTATCACGATAATGATGGCAGCACAGTTGATTGACGCAATGGCGACCATCAAGCCGCATGAAGTTTTTGAATCGTCCGCTGTTCCTCCCTCCTCCCATCCTCCGGCGGACCAACTGGCAGGGCAGATCAATACGCAATCTGCCCTGCCATTTTCACCAGACAACGGGGCGGGTCGCTGGTGAAACTGAATTTTTTCTACGACCTTGGCGGCTGCAACCGCTAACGGCTCAAAAGTGTCTGTGTCTGTGTCGTCGTTCTCCATGTGGTCAGTAAATCACATGGGAGAGCGTAAAAATGCGCAAAAGTAGCGGAGAGTCCAAAATGTCTGCGTTGGTGCTAGCAAGGTATTTGTTGCTTGATGTTGTCGGCCCGGTCCTGTCGAAAAAGGAAGCCGCAACAATAGCTGCAAGGCGCATGGGTTGGACGTTCAATCGGTGCAAAGACATTCTGAAACTTGAGCCGCGTATCAGAATTTCCGGCGATGAATTGCTTGCGCTGCAACAAAAAACGAAAGAGGCCAAGAACGATGCAGACTATTCGGCGCGCATTGAAAGACTGGAAGCATACATGCTGGCGACCGATGAAGAATTTCATAGCGCGGACATTGATCGGCTTCGGGCTTTGGCTCGCAGAAACAGGGACCAGGATTAGGGGAAAATGAAACCAGCCCGCACCCGCAAAAGCAAATTCAGAAAGTCCGATCCTGCCCGTCGCACGGTCAATGGCATCGTGTTCGCGTCTATCGCGGAATCCAAACGCTATGTGCAATTGCGGCTTCTGGAAATGGCGCGGGAAATCTCCGGGCTAACCAAAGGCCAGAAGCGCGATTTGATAGTCAACGGCAAACGGGTTGGCTCTTACACGCCAGACTTCGAATACCTGAGCAAGACCGGCGATCTGATTATTGAGGAAGTGAAGTCCGGCACATCAGGCAAGCAAGCTGATTACAGGCTTCGCAAGAAGGTGTTCGAGGCAAGCACGAATTTAACCGTAACCGAAATAAACATGTGAGGGGCGTATCATGGAAACGGAAGCAGACGATTTCGGCATTGCACAATCAACCCGTGATTATTGGGCCAACTTCTCTCGCAACCAGGCGCTTGCCAGCAAGTTTGCCGGATCGCTTGGAATGGCTCGGCTGCATCCACCAGAACCCGAATGGTCAACCGCGCCTGTCAGAAAAACCATGGCTTTTGCCAGCCCTGAACTGAAAGTAAAGATTGAAAAGATTACACGACCACCACCGCCACCAGTACAGAAAAAGGAACCCGAACCCGATGTGGTTTCAGAAGATGAAATCGCCCGCGCCCTGGACGTGTTGAAGCGGGCCAATATTCGTATTCAGCAGCATTATGATGCTTGCGACAATGATTGCGCGCCTGTTGATGAAATAATCGAATATGAATTGCCAAAAAAGCTGATGATTTCGGAAATCGTCGCGGAAGTGGCGAGGTTCTATAATCTGCATCCAAGGGAAGTTATTAGCCACCGGCGCAACAGGTCTATTGCAAGGCCGCGTCAGGAAGCAATGCTGCTATCCAGAGCCCTGACTGACAAATCTTTACCCATCATTGGGAAAGTGTTCAACCGCGACCACACAACCGTCATTCACGCCTGCGGATTGATTGCTGAAATGTTCGGCATCTGCACTGCCAAGGAAATGAACTGGCTGAAAATAGCAGAATGGGCCGAAGCCCGGTTTGCTTACATTGTGGAGTCTAATCTGGCCGCCCGCGTCTGCGCTCACTCTGGCGACGGGGTGACGGTATGAACACATGGTTTCGATTTTATGCGGAAGCATTGAACGACCCAAAGGTGCAGCGATTGCCGCCTGAATTATTCAAGGCATGGGTCAATCTTCTGTGCCTCGCATGTAACGGTGATGGTAACGTTACAGGTGATGTTTCAGAGATTTCATTTGCATTGCGTGTGCCAGAGGAAGTGGCAGCACAGTATATTGATGACCTTGTATCCGCTGGATTGATTGATGACCTTGATGATACTATCAAACCTCACAATTGGGATAAAAGGCAATTCAAATCAGATACTTCCAACGAGCGTGTGAAAAAACATCGAGAGAAAAAACGTAACGTTACACAAGCGTTACCTGTAACGGACCCAGAACAGAACAGAACAGAGACAGAAACAGATAATATACGGTTGATTTCGCCTTCTGCTTCACAACCGAAGCCGCCCGGCAAGCGGGCTAGTGTGCGATTACTCGAAAATCCGAGATTTGAAGAGTTTTGGTCGGCCTATCCCCGAAGGGATGGCAGCAATCCACGCCAACCGGCTTCCGAGAAGTTTTCAAGGTTTGTGTCCGCTGGCATCGAGCCGGACGAAATAATCAATGGGGCACGGCGATATTCTGCTGAATGCGAACGCAACGCTACCGAAGGCCGGTTTGTGGCGCAGGCGACAACCTGGCTCAACCAACAACGCTGGAAGGATTATGGCGCTCCGGGGGTAGCGCAGGCTGACGGCGAGAAAGTTCCGGTGTTCGCGTCAGACGCGGAGTTCGACCAGTGGTGGCAATCTCGCAAGGTGATAGGCAATGGATAGCTTTCAGGAATTAGGGCAAGAGTGCATCGCCTACACCAAGGCCAAGGGCCGGGGATTGGTCGTGGCGTTCAAGGGCGACAACGCAAAGCCAGCCATTGCGAATGCTTGGCTCGATTATTGGGCAGTCAAGGGGTTTGGCAAGGCTGTGAAGCTGTTCGAGCGGCATTTGCTGGACGGCAAGGAAATCACTGTTCCTTGCGATGACCCTGCACGGTTTGATGTTGATTACCATCCGCAGCAGCGGAAGCCACGCAACTGGCACCAGCCGCAGCATATCGAACGGTCGCCAGCGGAACGGCGGGCCATTGCAAATCAGATCAGGGCGAAGATGGGCCTGCCGATAGTCGAATATTAACCATTCAACCGCGTTGCGTATCACACAACCACAGGGGCAAGACGCAATGGCGCGGAAGAAAAAACCGGCTATCACATTACCCGGTATGGGCGGGATGGTAATCATCGAAACCGAAGTGCAGGCTCCATACGATCCAGGTCGCCGCGAACGGGTAAAGAAAGCCATCCGCCCGAAGGACATAGACTGGTATGGGGCACAAGGCCACCTGAAAGGCCCACAGGAGCGCATTGACGGCACACAGGCTAGGGTGGAAGCCGGGAAGCGGTTTATTGCGCTGTACGAGGCTGCTAGCGGTTCTGGCGCACGGTCCCCTGACCTGTCGCAGGACAAGGTTGATGTATCTTTCCGCTGGTCCGGCACACAGGAAGCGCAGGCTAGGGCATTACGTGAACTGGCAGACCTGACGCGGGAAATATCACTCCCGCGCCGGGTATTTCTGGAGCGCGCGCTAATCAGCATGGATTACACGATTTCCGATTTGGGCCGCATGTTCAACCGTAACCGCAACCGTGGCCTGTCGCTGCTATACCGGGAATTGAGGGTATCGCTGGATCAGGTGATTGCGTTTTATGGCATAGCACAAGGTAGGCCAGTTAACCGGATAATGGTTTCACGTGAAACTGTGAATAACCTTGGATAGGTTAATTTGGTCTTGACTTGATACGCGAACGGGGTAGAAATGGTTACATTGGAATTGCTGTCAGCGATAGCGCTCCAATTTTTTGCGGGTCTTTCAATCAGGCTTAGTCGGCGCTCCAACGGTGACTAGGCAACAAATTACCCCGTCATGCTCCGGTGTGGCGGGGTTTTTCATGGGCGGCCTTAAATGAATAATTTCCTTGAATATGTCGCCACAAACTTCACCAGCCTGCTAGGCCCTGTGGAGTTCGAGGCGCTACCTTCCGGCGATGTGCTGGCAAGCATCGGTGATAAATCAGTAACGGTTAAAGCCTACCCTGAAACGGACACGCCTTTAATTCTGCAATATCGCCTAACCGTCGCTGGCGTCCAGCTTCGGGATACTGCCGGGTTCAGTTTCGACAAGGTTCCGAACGGGGCTATTGCGCGGGATGTGTTCGGCAATTCAGCACCAGGCGGCGGCACAGGCGGCTAACCCATGCTTGACCTAGAAACCCTTCATCGCATTTGGGAACACCTTATGCAGAACGAAGAATATGATCTGGCGCATGAAGTCTCCCAGGAAATCACCGCCCGCACAATCGCCCGCAACGCTATTCTTGACCATGTAGAGGCGACAAATGGCTAGGGGACGCAAGGCAGGCTTTGTAATGCCTGAAAGCCACAGGCTTAAAATACAAAATTCCAACATTCTCAACGCTTTGATTGAACATGTTGAAGGAAAACGTGAAATGAGCAGCACTCAAGTAGCTGCTGGCGTTGCCCTTATGCGCAAAGTCCTTCCCGATCTAAGCGCAACAGAGATTAACGGCGAAATCGAGCATCGCGCAGTCATGCGATTGCCTGAGCCTGCTACCAGCGTGGAAGAATGGAAGCCGCTAGCTATCCAGAAGCACTAAACGTCTGGACGCCACAACAAGGTCCACAATGGGATTTGCTGACCTGCCCGTGCTTTGAAGTGTTCTTTGGTGGCGCTCGTGGTGGTGGCAAGACAGACGGGATGCTGGGAGAGTGGGCCAGCCACGCGGACAAATACGGCGAAAATGCCATCGGCCTGATGGTGCGCCGCACAAGAACGGAATTGATTGAAACAATCGAGCGCTCCAAGGCGCTCTATAATCCGATTGGCTGGAAGTTCCAGGAACAGGATAAAATGTGGCGCTCCGACAAGGGCGCGCGGCTACGATTCGCTTATTTGGAGCGTGATCAGGATGCGGAAGCCTATCAGGGCCATAGTTACACGCGCATCTATATTGAGGAAATAGGCAACTTCCCATCACCAAAGCCTATCATGAAGTTGATGGCTACGCTGCGTAGTGGTGCTGGTGTGCCGGTTGGCTTCCGGGCAACGGGCAATCCTGGCGGTCCTGGCCATATGTGGGTTCGGGAGCGCTACATTGATCCAGACCCGCGCGGCGGGCTGATTATCAAGTCCGAATTTGAGAACCCGTTCAATGGCGAGAAGGTTAGCCGGGACCGGGTATTTATTCCTTCCCGCGTCACAGACAACAAATACCTTGGCGCGGAATATATCGCGCAGCTTCAAATGTCAGGATCGGCCGAACTGGTCCGCGCATGGCTTGAAGGTGATTGGGCGGCTATTGAAGGGGCCTTCTTTGATCGTTGGTCAACCAAAAACGTGGTCACGCCGTTTGAAATACCGGACAACTGGCTGCGTTTCCGTTCCGCTGACTGGGGCTTCGCAGCCCCGTTCAGCGTGGGCTGGTGGGCTGTCGCCGGTGACGACCACGGTGACATACCGCGTGGGTCGCTCATTCGTTATCGCGAATGGTATGGCTGCAATGGCACGCCGAACGAAGGATTGAGATTAACAGCCGAACAGGTTGGCCAAGGTATTGCTACCCGCGAAGCTGGCGAAAAGATTAAATATGGCGTGCTTGACCCGGCTGCGTTCAACCAGGATGGCGGCCCAAGTATAGCCGAACGGATTAACCAGGAGCTACGCAAGGTAGGGCAGCCGGGCTTTCACCGGGCTGACAACACACGAGTAGGCAAGCGTGGCGCACTATCGGGATGGGATCAAATGCGGTCCCGCATAGGTGGCGATGAGCGCGGGCCACGATTGTTTGTATTCGATACCTGCCGGGACTTTATCAGGACCGTGCCCGTTTTACAGCACGACAAGGACCGGCCAGAAGATTTGGACACAGAGACTGAGGACCACGTAGCTGATGAGGCCAGATACGGCTGTTCATCACGACCATGGGTTCCAAGAGTAATTCCGCCCAAACGGCCAGAGCGCCTTGTGTTCGAGGCAAAAGCCGATGGCAGCGTGGTTGGTAACATGTCCATCAGGGACATTGTGCGGGCCGCCGAGCGCAAGCGCAAACGGGAATCTGTCTGATGCCTGCACCATTTCCAGATTGGGCTTATGGGGACGACAACCCCACGCCTAACCTGTATTCGGTGCCGACCATGCAGGCTTACCAGCCATCCGCGCGGGATAGGTTGGCGCGGGCGTTGATGGGTGATAGTACAAGCCAAGCGCGTCGTAACATGGTCGAGGGGCTATTCGGTTCGACCGGCTTGGGCAGCACGGGCATGGGGCTGGTTGATTTGACGCCTGCCGGTATCCCGCTGGCTGGCAATGAAGCGCAGCGAGATTTCAATAACGGGAACTATCTAAATTCTGTCCTGAATGCGACGGCGATGATTCCGGGTGTGAAGCCGGGGCAGGCGGTTGCCAAGACGGGAGCGCAAAAGCTGGCCAAGGCCATCGCCGGTTCTGCGGATAGCACACCAGCAGGGTTTAAGGTTTACCACGGCTCACCGCACAATTTCGACAAGTTCGACATAAGCAAGATTGGCACCGGCGAGGGCGCACAGGCTTACGGGCACGGGCTGTATTTTGCTGAGAATGAAGCGGTGGCAAAAAGCTATCGGGATGCGCTGAAAGATAAACTTGGATCGTTAATTGTGGACGGGAAACGGCTTGATGCTCCAAACGTAAGAATTGGAGACACGGACGCGCAGCAGCGGGCTGTTATTTTTGCAAAACAAGCACTCGGAGACAACATCCCGCTAGAGGCGAAGGCGAGGGAAATAAGAATGCGGGCGCGGAACGCGGAGTTAGCCCCAAATGATTTGACAAGTTTCCAAAAAGACGGCGGCTGGGGCGATCATGAGACACTAAACAGGGCAGCAAATTTCTTGGACGAATGGGCTTCAAAAAAGGTTAATTTAGACAAAGGCCATATGTACGAGGCCCGCATAAACGCAAATCCCGCTGACTTCCTAGATTGGGATAAGCCGTTGGCGCAGCAAAGGGGGGCTTTAGAAAAACTCAAACAAATCCAGTTAGATGATGCTGCAAAGGCTGATTTAGGTGGAGATTTGAGTTTATTGCATGGCGCGCAAAGGCCGCGCGATTTTTATGATACGCTTGCGAGCCTTTCTAATATTGGCGGCGTTAGCGGTGCGTCGGATAAATTAAAGAAAGCAGGCATCCCCGGCATTAAATACAAGGACGCGGGTTCGCGCGGCGTTGGCGACGGAACGAGCAATTTTGTTGTATTCGATGACAAGCTAGTTGAAATTCTAAAGAAATATGGCCTCGCAGGCATAGCGGCTGGTGGTGCTGGTGGTCTTATGGCAGCGGGCAGCGGGGCGCAGCAGCGTCCGCAAATGCCGCCGCAGATGTAGGAATCCTAATTGTCAGACATGATCGAAACAGGCCAAGGCTATGACTCCCGCAAGGAAGTCGAGCCGGGAGCCGATACAGTCACATTCTGGCTTGACGCCATCGCTCTTTCTGAAAAGGAAGAAAACGATTGGCGTCGCGAGGCCCGAAATGTGATTTCCGTTTATCGCGGCGAGAAGGCGCAGGATTCCAGCTACAATAACGACCTGGATTTTAATATCCTGCACGCCAATGTAGAAACCATTCTCCCGGCAATCTACAATTCCCCGCCTAGCCCTGATATTCGCCGCCGATTTGGCGACAAGGATGCGACGGCCCGCGTTATCAGCCAGTTACTAGAGCGCTGCTTATCGTTCTACCAAGATGCCTACGACTACGATTCCATGATGAATGGCGTTCTGTTCGACGGCGCGGTAGCAGGGCGTGGCATTGCCCGCGTGCGCTATGTGCCGACCATGCAGGATGGCGAGCCGGTTGATGGCGACGACCCAAGCATGGGCGGTTACGAGCGCGAAACGGTTGAATCCGAATCCGTCGCCTGTGAATATGTGAATTGGCAGCGTTTTAGGGTTGGCAAGGCTGACACATGGGAAGAAATGCCATGGATTGCCTTTGAGCATTTCCTGAGCAAAGACGAATTAAAGAAAATCACGACGCCTGACGTAATCAAGGATATGTCGTTTGACTATTCTGTGAAGGGCAACAAGGACGATGCGCAGGAAACCCCGGACATTTACCGGCGTGCCCGTGTTTGGGAAATATGGGACAAGGAAAGCCGGAAGGTTTTCTTTATATCGGCTGGGCATGGCGAGAAGCCGCTGGCCGTGCAGGATGATCCGCTAGGGCTTGAGGCATTCTTCCCGGTTCCGCGCCCTGTCATGCCTGTTTACACTCCGGGCCGATTGACCCCGGTTTGCCCATATTCGATTTATAGAAAACTGGCCGAAGAATTAAACGCGATATCCCGTCGAATTAAGCAGATTGTGCAACAGATACGGGTAAAAGGCGCTTATGCAATCGGCCAGTCCGACCTATCCCGACTAGCAGACGCCGACGATGGCGAGCTAATCGGGGTGGAAGGGCTCGAAATGCTCATCGAGGGCGGCATCGAGAAGGGAATAGCCTGGTGGCCGATTGAACCGGCTGTGAAGGCCCTTCAACAGCTATATCAGCAGCGCGAGCAGCTTAAACAGACCATCTACGAAGTCACCGGGATTTCCGACATTGTGCGCGGCCAGTCTGCGGCGAGTGAGACGGCAACAGCGCAACAGATCAAGACGCAATGGGGTTCGCTGCGCATCCAGAAGCTACAGAATGACGTGCAGCGGTTTGCGCGCGATTTGTACCGGATTAAGGCGGAAATCATATCCAACCACTTCTCCATTGACACGATGATGGAAGTGACCGGGATCAAGCTACTGCGCCAGCAGGAAAAGCAAATGATCCAGATGCAAATGCAGCAGCAACAGCCGCCGCCGCCACAACCGGGTCAACCGCCACAGCAGCCACCACAACAGCCGCAATTGCCGCCTGAAATTGCCAAGGCGATGAAGGAGCCAAGCGTTGAGGAAGTGGAGCAGGTTATCAGGTCTGACATGCTGCGGGCTTATCGCGTGGACGTGGAAAGCGATAGCACGATACGCTCCGACATGACGCGCCAGCAAAAGGCGATGCAGGAGTTTCTACAGGGTACGAGCCAATACCTTGCCGCTGCTGGTCCTGTGGTCCAGTCCGGTATGATGCCGCCAGGACCATTGATTGAAGTCTATGCAGCGTTCGCCCGCATGTTTAAACTTGGCAAGCAGGCAGATGACGCTCTTGACCAATTGAGCGAGACGGCCAAAGAAAACCCGCCACCACCCAAGCCGGACCCCGAAGCCGAGAAGGCCAAGGCGCAAATGGCAATGGAAAAAGAAAAGGCGCAGGCCAGCCAGCAACTTGAGCAAGCCAAACTGCAAATGCAGCAGCAGGGCGAGCAAGCCAAATTGCAGATGGAACAGCAAAAGATGGCCATGGACGCGGAAGCGACACAGGCCAAGGGGCAACAGGACGCCATGCTAGCCCGTGAGAAGATGTACGCTGACATTGAATTGCAGCGCGAGAAGATGGCGTTTGAGCAAGAAATGGCCCGCGAAAAGCTGGCCGGTGAAATGGAAATCAAGCGCATAATTGCGCAGGAACAAGCCATGCTTGCCAGCGAGGCGGCGGAACACAAGGCCGAGATCGCCGAGAAGGACGCGGAAACACGCCGAAAGTCCAAGTCAAAGGCTGATGCCTGATGACATATAAGAACCTGACAGACCTTTCACCGGGTAATTCCACGTCAACGCCTCTTGCGGGTGGTGCGACGTTCACCGGCACGAAAGAATACAGCCCATTGCCCGACGTTATGGTGACGGTAAAAGCAGACGTTGCCGGAACGCTTTACATAGACTTTAGCATTGATGACGGGGCAAATTGGGACACGTCTATACCGTTCACCGTGGCTGCGGGTGTTGGCGAGTTTCACACGGCTGTCAAAGGGCCACGGCATTGCCGGGTGCGGTTTGTCAACGGCAGTTCTGCGCAATCATACATGCGGCTGCAAACAAGCTTTGGCGTATATCGTCAGCCTAATCAGGCGGGCAAAAGCATAATCCAGCTTGACGTGGATGCCATTAGCGTCCGGCCTTCGGACTACAAGTTTGAGGTAGCGCGCGGGCTTCGTAGTGGCGCTGTCGTGTGGAATAAGTTCGGGTACAACGATGATATTGATGTAGGGACCGAAGTTGTCGCAGAATTTGGCGGGCCGTTTACGCCACTCGAGGCGGCAAGCACGCTTTCCATTGTCAGCACAAGCACAAGCGATGACGTTGGCAGCACCGGGGCAACTGGTGTTGTCGTGTATGGCGTAGATGCTAACTGGGCCACACAGACAGAAGTTGTTTTCCTTGACGGTACGACGCCTGTTATCACTACTTCGACTTGGCTTGGTATCAATAGAATGTCGGTTTATGCCGCAGGCACGGAAAAGCAGAATGTTGGCACCATAACCGCTACTGCTGTCACAGGTGGCGCGATACAAGCAACGCTTCCGGCAGGCGAGGGGACAAGCCAGCAAGCTATCTTCTTTGTGAAAGCCAGTGCTCAAGCGTTAATGACATATCTATTTTTCAATGTTGAGAAGTTCACCATTGGCACGGACCCGATAGCGACGTTTAAGCTATGGGTATATAGTGCCGTGTCCAATGCAAAATATGAAGTTACCCGATATTTGCTGAATGCTGGCGTTCAACAGTCGGCACAACTGACATTCCCCACGCCGCTTATTATCGGCGAAAAGTCTGCCATGTGGATTGAATGCACGACGACGCAAAACAACACATCGACAAGCGCCCGTTTTTCTCTTGTCCTGGTTGATAACTGATGGCCACTAATCAGGAATTACAGCAAGCCAGCGTCCGCGCTGTTACCGGCACGGCGTACAGCTACAATGACGACTGGATGGCATTGTTTGACCTGCAAGGGATTGCAGAAGGCGCATTCAACGACCGGATGCTTGTGTTTCTAAATGGCTATCTTGGAACAAGCTATAAAAACA